>Ga0208646_1000131_pt1 | contig 53838 bp, 78 predicted proteins | sample AntAceMetag02UK8_FD_184762 | JGI IMG/M metagenome (GOLD analysis project Ga0208646, IMG submission 184762) | Saline lake microbial communities from Ace Lake, Antarctica - Antarctic Ace Lake Metagenome 02UK8 (SPAdes) (version 2) | ecosystem: Environmental > Aquatic > Non-marine Saline and... | reverse complement strand
CCAAGACTGTTAATAACACTGTACGCGGTACTATTGTATCTTACAAGCAGGAATTTGTTTAATGGCTAAAGTTACTCTAGTTCTGGAATTGAATAAGGTTCTATGTGATGAGTTAGATTCCATGAGAACAATGGTTGAGACTAGTGATTTTAGTGGTCTTAAGGCTACTATTGAAAGAGTACAACAGCATGGTAACTCTATGGAAAGTGCTATCAGAGCATACAATAATACGTTCTATGATATCTGGGCAGTATTTGATCCGTCTAAGAGAGACGCATATGATGGTCAAGATAAATGGGTTCTTGATACCGATGAACAAAAGCTTAATAAGCTAAAAGAGATTTTTGATAATCGTAAGATACGTAATACACAATAGACCAATAGCTTCAAATGGTAGAGCAACGTCCTCTTAAGTCGTGTTGTCCGAGTTCGAATCTCGGTTGGTCTTCCAAATTTGGGTATACACTATGTTAGTATATGCAGTTAGAAATAAAGAAACTAAAAGATTAGTTACTAAATATAACACTTCTAATCCTTTTTATTATAGATTGAATGATGCAAGAGCGGCTAGAAATGCTCAAAATCATATTTCTAATGAAGAATATGAAACCGTTCAATCTGAAGTAGAATGGGAAGTAGTCTAAATTAATGCGCCGGTAGCTGAGAGGTTTAGCGTTGGTCTTTTAAACCATAAGACGTGGGTTCGAATCCCACCCGGCACTCCAAATTTAAGGTGCATAATGCTTGCTAAAGTATACACAGTTGTTATAAACGGTGAAATTAGAAAAGGTTCTGTATCTAGACGATGGTATGAACAACGTAGTGATGGAAAAGAAAAAATATACATTTCTCTTACTGGACCAAAAAGTATTGTAACTAATCTTAAAAAACACGGTGTGGATGCTAAAGTGGTATATTCAGAAGTGGAATGGAAAGAACTATAATGGCTCTAGGCGAACAAGGTGTACGCGACTGCCTGTTAAGCAGTATTTAGGTAGGTTCGATGCCTACAGAGTCAGCCAAACAAAAGAGAAGTAATTATTACTTTTGATGTATAAACAAACAATCGTCTAACTGGCTTAATTAGGAATGGGCACACTATGCCGGTTTAAGCCCGGTAGCTTTCGGGGTTCGAGTCCCCGGTTAGACACCAAATTAACGTTCCTGTGGCTTAGTTAGGAATTGGTATACTATGCGGTCTTAGAAGCCGTAGCTTTGTAGGTTCGAGTCCTATCAGGAACACCAATTAGAAAGTAGATATCATGCAGACCATTAAGGCTTATGATTTGTATAAAGGTAAATTTAATGAATGGGATTTGCCTTCAAAAGACGAACAGGCTTTGAATTCATCATTGACTTGGGGTACGAACTACGATAGAATTGAACGTAGTAAAGTTGAAGGTGGAATTCCTATGGCTATGAAGAAAATTAATTAGAATAATCATTTGAATAATTAAAGAGACGAAAGGTACTACTGGATCATTAGTATATAGGTATTACACTCACCTGTCTAGTCTGTGAAACGGGTTCGAGTCCCGTATGATCCGCCATACATAAGGTAATATTAACTATGAAGTATATGGTAATACATCACTCAAATGCTTATGATTTAGAAAATACTCTAAATATGTATGTAGGCCTAGGATGGACCGTAGACGTATCACAACTACCATATATGTCTAGTTTGGTATAGGTACTAGAAGGGAAAAGAAACGTTCCCCCATCTGAATGTAGATGCGATAATCTACGCTAGACTCCAATAATCTGTAGGGTTAGTTTAATGGCAAAATACCGGCTTCCAATCCCGTATGATGTGGGTTCGAATCCTACACCCTATGCCAAGTAAGATAATAATGGTTAGGTGGCCGAGTCTGGCTTAAGGCACCTGTTTTGAAAGCAGACGAACGTAATGTTCCGTGGGTTCGAATCCTACCCTAACCGCCAAACAAATGGGGTCGCATGTACTAAGGGTAGCGAGAGTGCTTTGCAAGCATACTGTAGTGAGTTCGATTCTCACCGATTCCACCATTGATCCTTAACTCAGAGGCAGAGTGTCAGTGTTACATACTGAAAGTCGAGATTTCGAAATTCTCAGGATCAACCAAATTATGAATGGAAGTAAATAGATGAATTAAGAGAAAAAGATACTGTAGTGTCTAGAGGTGGTGTAGGCTTTATCTAATGATAATTTAGATGGATATTGGGATAATGCTGGTGAGATAGAAGGTATACCTATTATTGACTATGATATTACTAGACTAGTATTCGATTCTGAAAAAGATGCCAAGGACATATACAATTCATTGCATAGATACGGAATGCATATTAGAAATCATATTCTTTATTAAAAGAAAGTCACATAGCATAATGGCTAATGCCGGTTCCTCATAAGAACCTCGATCTACGTTCGAATCGTAGTGTGACTACCAAATATAGGAGTAGAAATGAATAGTAAGTTACCTGATCTTCCAGATTTTGGAACATGGCTTTCTAAGAATATAACATCATTGACAATAATATCAGGAATATTCAGTTTTGTTTTCTTTAGTACATCAATGACATTTGGTATATATGTATTCGCTAACTTAGGATTTCTTCTATTCTTTTCTACTGTCATACTTGGTTTTGTATATATAATTAATAGGATAGTATCAGAGACTTAATCGGGGGTGTTAATGGTAGACAAAGAGGCCTTGACCCTCTAAGCGTAGGTTCGACCCCTACTCCCCGATCCAATTTTGCCGGTGTAGTATAATGGCCTATTACCACTGTTTTGTAATCAGTTGATCAGGGTTCGATTCCTTGTTCCGGCTCCAAATGAAAGATAGACTATATGAATACATATACAATTCCAATCTATTTATATAGCACACATAAATTCGATAGGTATATTAAAGTAAATGCAGATAGCCTATCAGCAGCTATAGCTTCAACTATGGTTGTAATACATCTAAATGAAGATGAGTATATTCGTAGTAAGGATATAAGGGTCACATAATGATTACTCATATATTAGTATTTGGTTCTAATCTTGCTGGTCGTCATGGTTAAAAGAATATTAGCTAAGATAGTTCCAATGGTAGAACGGTAGTTTGAAGCATTACGCGCTGTAGGTTCGAATCCTACTCTTAGCACCAAATGGAGTTATAATTTATTGACTAAAGTAACATACCCAAAACACATTAAAATACTTCATAAGACATATGATCTTGTAGAACGAACAGAACCTTCAGCCATTATTGATATGGAGTCATATGGAAACCATTATGAAATACTAAATAAGATAGAATGGGTACGTCATCATCATGAGTCAGATAATGTAGATACTATTATCCATGAAATGTTACATGCATTATACGCGCTATTTAGAATTAAGGAAAAGGATACAGAAGAAGAAGTTGTATCTAGATTATCAACCTGGATTAACAACTCTTATGAAGGACAATAAGCCTTTATTTAGGACGTTTCTAGAGAATCTATAAATAAACCGTTGTCACTAAACTTATATCCCCTTGGTCTTAATTGGCCTTGGGGATTTTTTTTGTTTGTCTTACTTTACAAGTAGCTAAATATCTGTTATCATTTGGTATACTTAAAAGGAATACAGTTTGCCTAAATTTACTCCAAAAGACACATGGGATAATATTCCACGAATAAACCTAACAGCTAGAACGCCGCATGGTTATACAAAAGACGATAAAAATACAAAAGTATTCGTCCCTGATCTTAGAGTAATTGAACTTCTAGAAGAGGCTATGGATTTTGTAGATCAGGGTAATTCCTTTCGATCTGTAGCTGATTGGTATTCTGATCGCTCTCCTGCAATTGGTGGTAAGCCTATATCTCACCAGGGTATCAAAGTGATTTGGGAGAAGCATAGAAAAGGTATTGCCGGTAATGAACGGGCAGCCTTACTAAAAGAAAAAAGTAAGAATAGACGTGTTTCAAGAACGAAAGAAGAACAACAGTTAAAGAAGCTTAAAGATAAGGTATCTGGTGCTAAGCGTTCTTTATCCATTCGTACTAAGAATCTTGAAGAGGCTATTACTACTGCTGATGATCAAGTTAAAGCATCTGAGTATTCTATCCCTGCTGAACCTAAAGATGATAGTGATCTTGATGTAGTATTCAAACCTAATAGTGGTCCTCAAACTGATTTCCTAGCTGCACCTGAACAAGAAGTACTATATGGTGGCGCTGCTGGTGGAGGTAAATCCTACGCTATGTTAGCTGACCCTATGAGATATTTCAATAGTCCTAGTTGTAATGCTATCCTATTCAGAAAGACAAATGACGAACTTAGAGAACTAAAACAAAAGTCTCGTCTAATATATCCTAGAGCCTTTCCCGGTGCAAAGTGGAAAGAACAAACGTCATCATGGGTATTCCCTAGTGGCGCACAACTATGGATGACGTATCTTGATCGTGATGAAGACGTTGAGAGATATCAGGGACAGGCTTTTACTTGGATTGGATTTGATGAACTAGGACATTGGGCAAGCCCCTACACTTGGAACTATATGCGTTCTAGACTACGTTCTACTGATTCAAACATTCCTCTTAGTCAAAGAGCTACAGCTAACCCCGGTGGTGTTGGGGGCACATGGATTAAGAAAATGTTTATTGATCCTGCTCCTTGGGGAGAAGCATTTTATGCGACTGATACTGATACTGGTAATATACTAAGATATCCTCCTGATCATCCTATTCATCCTAATGCGCCACTATTTCAAAGACGTTTCATACCTGCTAAGCTAAGTGATAATCCATATCTATATGCTGATGGAAGATATGAAGCCTCGCTACTATCCCTACCTGAAGCTCAGAGAAGACAACTTCTTGAAGGTGACTGGAATATGGTTGAAGGTGCGGCATTTAGTGAATTTAAACAATCTGTACATGTTATAGAGCCTTTCACTATTCCATCATCATGGAAACGATTTAGAAGTTGTGACTATGGTTATTCAAGTAATGCTGCTGTTTTGTGGTTTGCTATTGACCCGGTGTATGAAACTCTGATATTATATAGAGAGTTGTATGTTACTAGAAAGACTGGCGCTCAACTAGCTGATATGATTCTTGAGCTAGAAGCTGGTGAACACATGCAGTATGGAGTTATGGATAGTTCTGTATGGCATCAAAGAGGTCAAACTGGACCTTCTATTGCTGAAGAAATGATTGCTAGAGGTTGTAGATGGCGTCCTTCTGATCGTGGTGCTGGTTCTAGGACTAATGGAAAGAATCGACTTCATGAACTATTACGTGTGAGAGACGTAGGAACTAATGACTACAACGAAATAATTAATGAGCCCGGAATAAAGATATTCAATACATGCAGACAACTAATTACTGACCTTCCTATGTTGCCTTCTCATCCTGATGGAAAAGAAGATATTGACGATAGGTATTTAAGCGATCATACGTATGATGCTTTAAGGTATGGTATAATGACTCGACCTAGAGCAATCTCACCTTTTGACTTTGGTGGAATGGATTTTGGACAAACCTACCGTCCATCAGACCCAACAATGGGATACTAAATGGCATTTATAACAGACAAAACTTCAGGAGCGGATAATCAAGAGGGGGCAGAAACATCTGTTCCTTCTACTGAGGATCATTCTATATCTTTAGAAGAAGAAAAAAATCCTGAAGAAAACGTATATCGTCTGGATCAGATTGTAGAATACGTTAATGAACGATTCAATAGATCACGAACTAGAAGAGAACCTGATGAACATCGTTGGCTAGAAGCCTATCGTAATTATCGTGGTCGCTATAGTCCTGAAGTTCAATTCAGTGAAGAAGAGAAGTCTAGAGCTTTCATTAAGGTTACTAAGACTAAAGTTCTAGCTGCATATGCTCAAGTAGTAGATGTGCTATTTGCTGGTGGGAAATTCCCTATTGGTGTTGAACCTACTCCTGTCAGTATTGGCGACACGCCAGACAACGTTATGTTTGATCCTAAAGACCAGACAGGGGACAAAGAGGAAGCCCCTAGAGCGTCTATGGCCCGTCCACAGCTAGGGTCACTACGCAAGACTCTCTCGCGCATTACAGACAGTCTCAAAGAGGGCGTAGGGCTAACCCCGTCATCGGCTACGTGGGAACCTGTGCGTATTGCTGCTAGGAAAATGGAAAAGCAAATCCATGATCAATTAGAAGAATCAGAAGCCAGTACACATTTAAGATTCATGGCTTTTGAATTATCTCTATTTGGACATGGTGTTATTAAAGGTCCATTCGTAACTAATAAAGATTATCCTAAATGGGATGAGGAAGGTAAGTACACTCCAATTAAAAAGAGAGTACCCAAGATTTCTTCATGTAGTATTTGGAATTTCTACCCTGATGCAGAAGCTAAGAATATGGCTGAAGCTGAATATGTTGTAGAACGTCATAAGATGAGTAAATCTAAGCTTAGAGAATTAAAGCGTAGACCTCATTTTAGAAATTCAAGTATTGATGCTGCTATTGATCGTGGTCCTAATTACTCACCTGAAACATGGGAGTCAATTCTAGATGACAATGAGTCAATGGTATCAAATGAGAGTTATGAAGTTCTAGAATATTGGGGAGTTATGGACAGAACTATCTTTGAAGATACAGAGATTGAAATTCCTGAAGAGTTAGAAGATTCTGAAGAGTTCCAAGTTAATGTATGGGTATGTAATGGACAAACTATTAGATTAGTTCTTAATCCGTTTACTCCTACAAGAATTCCGTATCATGCTTGCCCATATGAAATGAATCCATATTCATTCTTTGGTATTGGTGTTGCTGAGAATATGGTTGATACACAGAGGCTTATGAACGGCACTATGCGTATGGCTATTGATAATCTCGCACTATCAGCAAGCCTAGTATTTGATATTGACGAAACTAATCTAGTTCCCGGTCAAGATATGCGTATTTATCCCGGTAAGATTTTCAGAAGACAAGGTGGTCAAGTTGGACAGTCAGTTCATGGAGTAAAGTTCCCTACTGTTACAAATGAACTTCTTCAAGTGTATGAGAAGGCAAGACAACTAACAGACGAATCAACTGGTATGCCGTCATATGCTCATGGTGGTACTGGTGTTCAAGGTATGGGCCGTACTGCTGCCGGTATGAGTATGCTTATGGGTGCTGCTAGTTTGAATATTAAAGCAGTAGTTCGTAATGTTGATGATTATATTCTTCTACCTCTAGGTAAAGATTCGTTTGCGTTTAATATGCAATTCAACTATGATAAGGATACTATTGGTGATCTAGCTATCATTGCAAAGGGTACTGAAAGCCTAATGCGTAATGAAGTAAGAAGCCAAAAGCTTCTACAGTTCTTACAACTTACAGCTACTCCTATGGATGCGCCGTTTGTTAAGAGAGACTATCTACTTCGTGAGCTTGCTATTACTCTTGATCTTGAAGAAGATAAGGTTGTTAATGATCCTAGAGAAGCAGCTATCCAAGCTCATCTATTAAAAAAGATGAATGATGCTATGGGTATACAACCACAACAACAAGGACAAGGTGGACAGGGCAATATGAGTACCCCTAATCCTTCTGATCCTACAGGCAATGGCGGGGGTAATATAGCTCCCGGTGCTGCCCCTGAACCAGGTGCTGCTGGTTTCTCTGGTAGTGGTGGTGGAGATAATGGCGGTAGTAATGCTGCCGGTAATGCAAACGCATAAAGGAAAATAAATGACTGAAAGAACTTTAACTGAACTACAATCAAGACTTCGTTATGGAGATAGCAATAAGTCTACTGTCGATGGTGTTAAGCCACAACTAATCTTAGATATTTTAGATAGCGTTGTCCATAAGGATGACCTAGATAGTTTATCAGTAGATGATCTAGTACTTACTGGTGATCTAACTCTAGACAACGCAGCAGCAGAAGATGCTCAAGCTTCTGGAACACATACACTAATGATTAAAGACTCAACTGGTACATACTATAAGATTCTAGCTGTACAGGTTTCATAAAAGTAATATAAATTCTCCGGTTGGATAAATCGGAATAGCAAAAAGGAAAATAAAATGGCTAATATTCGTGCAAAACATAATACAACTCCACCTACTGTAGCTAATGATCAATGGGCAGACCTTCAAGTTGATGCTAGTGGTAGACTTATCGTATCAAGCGTGTCTGGCGGATCAAATGAGGCTACTATTGAGCTACTAGAAGATGGTGACACAACGGGTGCTGGTAAAGCTTGGACCGGAGGTAATGGTATCTTCTTCGTAAATGGCACATGGGATGGTGCTACGGCTGCACTAGAATGGTCTGCTGATAATAGTACTTGGATTGGTTTTGGTTCTACATATGCTTTAACTACTGATGGTGGAGTAGCATTTGCTCTCCCTTCTGGTTATGTAAGAGCAGCTATATCAAGTGCCGGTACTACTTCTTTATCAGCGTATGCAAAGAAAGTATAAATGAATAAACAAGACGGTGAAAAGCTGTTACCATTAGTTAATAATGTAGACTATTTTAACATAGTATTAGAGTATGTTGATTATAGAATTGCATCCCTTCATAAGATACTAGAAACATCAGAAGGAAGGGATGCAACTATTATTCAGGGACAGATAAGAGAACTAAGAAGGTTTAAGTCTCTAAGAGACGAAGTACTAGCGTCTGAATATAGCGTTAAAAAATAGGATAATAAATGCCAGAAGCACTAAAAAAAGCATATCGTAGAGTAGTACGTAATTCCAATGGTATAGGGTTACGAGTAGCATTCTTCGATGCTGAAACAGGAGCAGAGCTATCTAGTTTAGAGGGCTATACAGTTATAGATCAAGGAGTTAATCCTCCTGTTGGTGCTGATACTCCATCTGAAGGTAGTACAAATACTGATTCTGATTCGTCTTCTGGTGGTGGAGGTGGTTCATCTTCTGATAATAGTAACTACTGGAAAGAATGGTATGAAAATCCTAATGTATCTAAGGGTTCAGGTAATATTATTGAAGACCTTAAAGCTGCATTTCATACTGCCAGTGATCTAAAGAGAGACATACCATTAAATGTTAAAGGTACTGTTGCTGAAGCCCTAGGATTAACTACTGCTGATCCAGTAGGATTTCTTAGTAAGTCGGATTATAACAAAGTTCAAGAATTCAAGACTGGCGCTACTGATGAAGCTATACCCACAACTCACGGGTCTATAAGCCCTAATGTAGTAGAAGGTACTTCAACAGGTAAGTCTTATGATAGTACTGTAGGTAGCCAACTAGTATCTACAGGTAATACATCTAATGGTGTTAGTGTTCCTAATGTTAGTGACGGAATTCGTAGTATTGGTGAAGCTATTGACGTAGCCTTAGCAAGTGTTAATCCAAAAGAAACAATGTTAAAGATTGTGGATGGCATGAGTGATCAGGAAGTTGGTAACTTTGCTAAAATTATGGGAGAGGCATCTGGAAAGCCACTAAATATATTTGAAGCTGCTACATTAGCTGTAGCTCCAGGTGTTGCTCGTGGTCCGCTTAAAGAAAGTCTGGATAGTGTTCCTGTTTCAATTACTTCTAATCTAGCAGAAATATTTGGTAACATTGGTAATCTAGCAGAAACATTTGGTAATAGTGTTAATAGTATTCAACAGGTTGAAGACTTTATTGGTAGATTACTGCCGCCTAGCTCTACACAATCATCTGGTAGCACATATAGCCAAACTCCTATTCCTGCAACTAAAACTCAGGGGATTATAGATCAACAAAATGCTCCTAATGTTCAAGCTGCTGTAGCTGCGGCTAAGAAAACTAATGATCCTCTTGAAGTCGCTAAAGCATGGTTAGGGTATGATGAAGCTAATCCAGAACAAGCCCAAGCATTAAGTGCATTTTTTACTAAAGCTGGTATTTCTGATCCTTCTACTGGTGGAGCATTAGACCCTAACAAAACTGCATGGTGCGCGGCATGGTTAAATGGTGTTCTATTTGAATCAGGTATAGAAGGTTCGGGTAGCCCTGTTGCTAAGTCTTTCCTAGATGTAGGTGAATCTGTAGGAAATGGTGATGTACAGGTTGGAGACATTATAGTACTGGATAGACCTGCAACTAATGCTACTTGGGATGGACATGTTGGTATTGTTTCTAGTATTAATCCTGATGGAACATATCAAGTACTAGGAGGAAACCAAAATAATTCTGTAAGTATTTCAACTTATGGAGCTAATAATGTAGTAGGGTTTAGACGAGTAACCAAACCTGCTGTAGAACAAGAACTTAATGATCCTAATGTAATGCAAGCTATTGCTAAAGGTCAAACTTCTATACAAGAAGAAGTGTCTTATGTTAATCCTAGACTTGCTTCTGTATTAGAGTCTCTAAATAAATCATACTCTAATCAAGGTTTCCCTACACCTACACCTCCTGTAGCTAAGCCACCTCTTACCGCTGCTGATGGATTAGTAATTCCTTGGGAACCTACGCATACTACTCCTACTAGTCTACCATCTAGTGCTGTTAATCCATCATCATTTGTGAATAACACAAATACCAATATGCAAGATGACCTTATGGCCGCTGCACCTACTACTAAAGTGGATGATGTAGGGGCTATTGATGACGCCTTTGGTGGTAGTACTAATACATCTTCACAGGCTAGTGCATATGCTCCTAATACTGAAGAAAGTACAAAGGATATGACTGGTCCTTACTCTCTTAATGATAAGGAAAGAGAACGTATTCTTGTACAGACAGTTCTAGGTGAAGCATCTGGTGAGGGTGTTGAAGGTATGTTAGCTGTTGCTAATGTCATTAAGAATCGTGCCCTTAGTGGTGCATACCCTCCTGATCCTAAAGATGTAGCTACTCAGAAGAAGCAATTCTCTGCATGGAATGCTGTTAGTGAAGGTGGAAATAATCCGGCAGCTACATTCCCTGTAGGAAGTCCTGAATATAAAGAAGCATTGAAGATCGTACAAAGCGTATTTAATAATACTATGCCTGATAATACATATGGAAGCTTACAATTTCATACTAATAATATTACTCCATATTGGGCTGATGAGGCTATAACTGAGGGTGTAGGTGCCATGAGTATTGGTAATCATACCTTCTATCCTACGAAGGAACCTAGCCCTGTGTTCACTCCGGCTTCATCATTTGGAGCTAAAGAAGCATTCATGACTAAACAGCCTGATAAGAATACTCCTATTGATATTATGCCAGCATTAAGTGTTAGTTCTAATTCTAGTCCTGTAGGTTCAATGCCTTCATTTGGGAGTCTAAGTAACTTCAGTTCTGATGCTAGTTCTAATTCTAGTCCTGTAGGTTCAATGCCTTCATTTGGGAGTCTAAGTAACTTCAGTTCTGATGCTGATCAAAAGACTACTGGATTAATGAGTAAAGCATCAGATGGTAGTAATGTATCTAGTAATACTTCTATTGATAACTCAGCTACGCCTACGTCTGATAAAAATAGTAGCTCATCTAGTAACAGTAGTAGTACTAGCAGCTCAGGTGGTAGTTCTAATTATAGTCCTGTAGGTTCAATGCCTTCATTTGGGAGCCTAAGTAGCTTTATGGCTGATCCTACATCTACTAAGACAACTAATAGTGGAACAGGAACGACTACTACAAGTTCAGGGTCATCAAGTGGCTTTATGGCTGGTCCTACATCTACTAAGACAACTAATAGTGGAACAGGAACGACTACTAAGAGTACATCTGATAAGACAACTAATAGTGGAACAGGAACGACTATTACAAGTTCAGGGTCATGGTCCTACCTCTACTAAGACAACTAATAGTGGAACAGGAACGACTACTACAAGTTCAGGGTCATCTTCTCCAAGGTCTACTCCATCGAATAGCACATTGAATAGTTTTATGTAGTAATATAAAGGTTGGCTACCCTTTAACCCTCGATCAACTTTGTGACAATTACGTCACACTGATTAGTTTGAGCTACTTAATAGCCCCAACGGAGAAAAACGAATGGCAATATATAAAAGAGATTATGAAGACGAAGATAATGAAATCGTAGTTGATCCTAATGCCCCTACTGAAAAGAATAAGGGACAAGAGGCTCACGAAGATGAAAATCTAAATTGGAAAAGTCGCTATAGTAATTTACGAAGTCACTCTCAGAAACAGATTAATACTTTAGAAAAGAAGGTTGACGCCTTAACTAAACAAGTCAATCAGCCTCAAGTTAATCTTCCTAAGACTAAGGAAGAGGTTGAGAATTGGTCTAAGAAGTATCCAGAGCCCTATGCTTTTGTTAAGAGCATAATTGGTATGGACTTAGGTTCTGTTACTGAAGATGTGTCCTCACGCTTTGATGAACTTCAAGCTAGAGAAGCTGCAAATCATAAAGAACGGGCTGAAATGCAACTAGAGAAGCTGCACCCTGATTTCTTTAGCACTATCATGCCTAGTGTGGAGTTTAAGGATTGGCTAGATGGTAAGTCAAAGAGAATGCAAGACGCCCTATATGAAGATGATGATCCGATTGCTGCATCTGAAGTAATTTCACTATATAAGGCTGAAAAAGGAATTAGGACTAAGAAGTCTGCTCAAAAGAACAATGCTGCTGATGATATCCCTAGTAGATCATCTGTATCTCCTAATGATGGAAGCGTTGACTACGAGTTCACAGAGTCGCAGATTCAAGCTATGACTGGTAAGCAATACGACGATAACGAAGCTGCAATTGAGAAAGCTCAACGTGATGGCCGTATCCTATATGACATGACTGGTGCAGCTAGATAATGTACAGTTAATTGTACACTAGGTAACTTAATGTATTAGATACTATACATTAAGGTGTTGACATTAGTCACAAAATGTCGTATAAATAATACTTAGGGTGGTGTAATGCTCTGCTCCCGTTATGCCACCCTATCATTCGCCCCTTTAATGGCTACCGAATATTAATGCTACTATATAAGTAACATTAAAATAAAACGATACATTAAAGAACAAATAATCACTCAGACTACCTTGTAAGTATAGACCCGCCTTGCTAGCGCCACCCTAAAAAACAAGCCTCTAAGATAGATAATGTTCTAGTTTAGTAACTATCCCGTATATGAGATAAGTTATTAATTTTTAACAAAACCTATAAGGAGGTTTTAGACAATGGCTTTTCAAGCTGCAACAGGCTGGAATAACTTACCTAATGGTGTGTTTAGCCCAACAATTTACTCTAAGAAGGTTCAAAAGATTTACCGCAAGAGTTCGGTAACTGAAGCGATCACGAATAATGATTACTTTGGAGAAATCTCATCTTTTGGTGACTCTGTTAAGATCATCGTAGAACCTGAAATCACAGTTACTCCCTATTCGCGTGGTGCTAAGATTACCCCACAAGACCTAGAGGATTCAGACTTCACCCTAACGGTTGATCGTGCAAACTATTTTGCCTTTCGTGTGGATGATATCGAAACTTCACAGTCTCATGTGAATTGGGAATCTCTAGCGTCTAACCGTGCTGCATATAAGATGGCACAGGCTATTGACCGCGACATTCTAGGTTATCTATCTGGTTTCGAACTAGCCAATCCTGAATCTGCTGTATGGACGGCTCGTACTACAACTGTAGGTACTCTAGCTCGTGCGTCTGCTGATGCGGATGAACTACTTTCTGCACATAAGCTAACTAAGAATGCTTTCTCTACTTCTGGTACTGGCACTAACAGTATTCCAGTTGGAGTAAGCGGAACTTATGATATTACGCCACTTGGTCTACTGAACCGTTTTAAGCGTCTACTAGACGAACAGAACGTTCCTGAAGAAGATCGTTGGTGCGTAGTTGATCCTGTGTTCATTGAACTTCTAAATGATGAAGATTCTAAGCTGGTAAACCGTGACTATGACAGTCGTGGAGACGAACAGCTACGTAACGGACAAGTCCTACGCGGTAAGATTCGTGGATTTACTATGTATGAATCAAACAACCTTCCTCTAATTGGTAGTGGACCTTCAGTACTAAGTACTGCTGGTTCATCAACTAACTACGGTGTTGTGGTTGCTGGTCATCATGGCGCTACTGCTACGGCGCAACAATTAACTAAGACAGAAAGACTTCGTGCTACTGATACGTTCGGTGACGTTGTACGTGGTATGCATCTATATGGTCGTAAGGTTCTTCGTTCAGAAGCTCTAGTACGTTCTATCTGGAATGCAAGCAAGTAATAGGAGATAAATAATGTCTACAGTCGAAACTCTTGACAATGTTATTGGCGCTGATTTAGCTCCATCTGTTACTGCAACTCGTTTTCCTCTTCACTATGTTGAAAATAACATCGAAATGGGGGCTGCTGCTACAGCTAAGGGTTCTGGACTTGCTGCCGGTGATATCATCGAAGCCGTAAGACTTCCTGCAAACTCTATTGTACTGGCTGCTGGTTTTGAAGTTATTACCGACGCAGTTGGACCTACTACTTTAACCGTAGACCTTGGTGTAACTGGAACAGCGGTTGACATATTCGTTGATGGATATGATTGGGCTGCTGGTGGTGTTGGTGACTTTGGCGTACAGCCTGCCGCTTTCTATCCTGTTGTATTCGCTGCTAGCGATACAGTAGATGTAGAACTGCAAACACTTTCTGGCGGAACTCTCTCTGCCGGTGAACTACGAGTTTGGGTAATTTATGGTGATATTTCTGATCAACGTAAGCCCGGATTAGTTGCTCTAAAGAGCTAATCCAAATGACAACTAAAAACTAACTACCTAATAGGGTTGGGGTGTAAAATATGCCTCAACCCTTTTTTTATGGAAATCACAGTAAATGGCAATAACAACTTATATGACTCTGACAAATAGACTTCTTGAAAGACTCAATGAAGTTATTATTGCTCAGTCAGATTTCGCTTCTACTAGAGGCGTACAGGCTATGGCTAAGACGGTTATTAACTCTTCAATTGAAGCTATTAATATACAAGAGTTTGAATGGCCGTTTAACTCTGCTATGGCTACTGAAACATTAGTTGCAGGAACAGAAGAATACACTTTTGGAGCAACAGTTAAGACAGTTAAATGGGATACCTTTCATTTAGTAAAAGACGCTTCTCTAGGAACAAATGGGCATAGACTACAGTTTATTGATCGTGATGTTCGAAATAGATATCTAAAGAATGATGATGATAATGCTGGTGCTGCTGGACTGAATGTTCCTCTATACGTATATCCTAAACATGGTGCAGGCTTTGGTATAAGTCCTAGTCCTGATGAGGCTTATGAAGTAACATATGAATACTTCACATACCCAGTTAGACTAGTAGCCTATGATGATCAATCTACTATCCCTCCAATGTTTGATGAAGCTATTATTCAAGGAGCCCTATACCATTTCTATATGTTTAGAGACAATAGTGAACAGGCGGATAAAGCTGAACGTAACTTCACTGGTTGGCTAGGCAGAATGAGAAGCATGTTAATTAATAATTATGATACTATGAAAGGTACTATTATAAATAGACCTAGTATCGCAGGAGGAATAGTTAGCAGTGACTATTTTAGATAATGGACTATAAAACATCATCAAGAGTTATTTGTGAAGGTGGACTAGACACCTCTAATAACCATATCAATCTATCTGCTAATAAGCCCGGTGCTGGTGTAGTACTGACTAATTATGAAGTTGGTCTTGACGGTGGATATAAGCGTATTGAAGGGTTTCAACCTTATGATTCAAACTATGCTGAAGTAGGTGTAGGCGTTGCTGAAGGTAAGATTCTAGGTATTATCCTATTTGAAAATAGCGTATCTGGTGCTACAGATATTATAGCTGCTAGAAAAGACCTAGGAGTAGATGAATATACTTTGTATAAGTACGAATTCGCTACTGGTTGGGTTGCTATTTCAACTGGACTAACTCATTACTTTGTAACAGGGGGTTCAACAGTAGATAAGTTACGATATGACGTTGGTAACAATGGTGTTGCTAATGTACTATGTATTGTTGATGGTGTTAATAACGCTGTGCTATATGATGGTACAGATTGGGAATTCATTGATAGTGGTTCTACTGGTGCTGATATGGACCATGCAGGTGGAGCTATGGCATTAGACGCGCCTACATATGTGTCATTCTTCCAGAAGCATCTATTTTTAGCTAGTGACACAAAGAACAGCTATAAAGGTGTTGTCGCCCATTCTGCTCCTAATGTATTCTATGACTTCATATCCGCTAACGGTTCTGGACAGATTATACCGGGACTTGAAGTCACACAGATTAAACCTTTCAGAGACAATCTGTTTATATTCGGAATTAACATCATTAAGAAGATTGTCATATCAGACACTACTTTCTTAGTGGAAGACGTAACTAAGGATATTGGTTTAATTTCTTCTGATGCTGTAGTTGAGTTAGGTGGACAATTAATCTTCTTAGCTCCTGATGGATTTAGACCTATTGCCGGTACTGACAGAATTAACGATATTCAAATCGAAGCTTTATCCAAGGCTATTCAAAGCCTAGTTAAAAATAGAGTTGAAGGTAATTCCGGTGCCAATATGAATATTGTTGCTATTAGAGGTAAGTCACAATTTAGAGTATTCTTTAGTAGTAGCTCTATTAATGTTGCTGACTCTAAAGGTATCATTGGGTCTCTTAGAACTTCTGATCAACAAAAAGGTTGGGAATTTGGAGAACTACTAGGTATTAGAGCATCATGCTGTGCGTCTAAATATGTCAATGGAACAGAAATAGTTTTACATGGCGACTATGATGGTGTAGTATATAGACAGGAATCAGGTAATGATTTCAATGGTAGTAATGTTGTTTCAATCTATATGACTCCTTATCTAGACTTAGGTGATACTGAGACTCGTAAGGTAATTGAAAAAGTAACGACATTTATGAATGGTGAAGAAACGGTAGACCTTATTCTAGGAGTAAGATATGATTGGGGTTCTATTGATGTAGCAATCCCTACGCCGTACTCATTAGTTCTACAGTTTGTTACTACACTATACGATGATCCAACATCACTATATAATGACCTATCAACTCTATATGGTGGTGCTGTAACCCCTATAGCTATTAAAGCCCTAGAAGGAAGTTTCTTCTCTATACAGCTTTCATATACGACAAACGGAACAGAAGCCCCTCACACAGTTCATGGTATTGTACTTGAATATAGTGTTAAAGGACGAAGATAAGGAATAAATAATGGGTGATGGCTACGTAAGACAATCATCTGGTGAAATCGTTTCAGGTAATACAGTTGAAGCGTCTCCACTAAATGCTGAATTCAATCAGATTCAATCTGCTTTCCATTTAAGCTCTGGTCATTCCCATGACGGAACTACTGGTGAAGGCCCTAAGATTAATCTAAATACAAGCACTGCTGGTATATTAGGTGTATCTCAAGGTGGTATTAATGGTATTCACAAGTTGAATGCTACTACTGCCCCTACTGCAACTGATGACGAAGATAGTGATTATGCTGTTGGTTCACAATGGATTGATACAACGAATGATAGAGCGTATGTATGTGTGGATGCTACGGCAACTTCTGCTGTATGGCTTTATATCGGAAACACAACTGGATGGCAATCTTTAGATGCTACTCTAACCGCCTTAGCTGGTGTTACTGTTTCTGCTGATAAACTAATATACGCTACTGGTGCTGATACATTTAGTACTACAGACTTAACGTCTGCTGGTAGAGCATTATTAGATGATGCAAATGCTGCCGCTCAATTAGTAACATTAGGATTAACAGCTACGGCTACTGAAATAAATGTACTTGATGGTATTACTGCTACTGTAACTGAATTGAATTATGTTGATGGAGTTACTTCAGATATTCAAGCACAGATTGATGGAAAATCTGCAACAGGACATACACATACTCTATCTGATGTAACAGACGCAGGTGCATTAGCTAGCGAAGATGAAATTACAACTTCATTGATTGCGGCTGCTACTCTTGTTACTGAATCTGATGATATTGCTTCTAATGATAATGATACAACTATCCCTACTTCTGCTGCTGTTAAAGATTATGTAGATAGTGCGGTTAGTGGTGGAGCTATTGCTGATGGAGACAAAGGCGATATTGTTGTATCTAGTAGTGGGACTGTATGGAGTATTGATGCTGGTGTTATTGTAAATGCTGATATTAATGCCTCGGCTGCTATTGATGCTAGTAAGATTGGTGGTGGTGCAGTTTCAACAACTGAGTACAACTATCTTAATGGTGTTACTTCTGCTATTCAAACACAACTTGATACAAAGATAACTGCCTCATCTTCTGCTTCATTAACTAATAAGACATTCGATGCTAATGGTACTGGAAATTCCTTATCTAACGTTGAAGTAGATAATTTTGCTGCTAGTGCTATTGTTACAGAATCGGAAGGATTAGGTTCAAGTGATAATGATACGAGCTTACCAACTACTGCTGCTGTTAAAGATTATGTAGATAATAATGGTGGTATGGCTGCTGCGTCTCAAGCAGAACAAGAGGCAGGATCATCTACTACTGTAGCTGTTACACCGGGTAGACAGCATTATCATGAGAGCGCAGCTAAATGTTGGGTTAAATTCAATAGTTCTGGAACTATAGCGGATAGCTATAATACTACTAGCATCACCGATAACGGTGAGGGTGACTGGACGGTCAACATCGCGACAGATTTCTCAAACGCAAATTATGCGGCACTCGTCAGCGGCGGTATGCACAATGGCGGCAACTACATGATCAATTACTCGATTTCAGATGCAACAGGGCCAACCGCAGGTCAACTGCGTATCAGGGCCGGTAATTTGGGCAACGCCTCATGGTCAGGTAACGAAGAAGACCCCAATGACCCCAACGCAATCTACTTCGTAGCCTTTGGAGACCAATAATGAAATTTATAAGAAAAAATGAAGAGGATACAGTTAGTATAACTTCTGCCGCACCTAAGTATAATATAGAGCGTCTTTTAGGTAGAGAGCTTACTGATATCGAATATGAAGACTTCGTATTAGAAAGACATGGCTTTACCAGAAATGACGTTAAAATCATGCCGTCTGATTGGGTTCCACCTTCTGATAGAACTTATCGTGGTGCATGGGATATTGAAAACTCTAAAGAAGGAATTAAAGTCGATATGCCTAAGGCTCGTGAAATTCAAAAGAAGGAATTACGCAAACTTAGAGCCCCACTATTAGCTAAATTAGACATTGAGTATCAAATGGCAGATGAAGTGGGTGATACAGCTAAAAAGGCAAGTATTGCTCAACAAAAGAAAGCCTTACGTGATGTAACAGACGATATTAGCATTTCTAATGCCTCTACAGTAGATGAATTGAAAAAGGCTGTTCCATTAGTACTTAAAGGTGCTACAAAAGGAAACTAAATGACACAAACTACACTAAATCCTCAAGTAGTACCAACTATGCCAGAAGGTAATAGTCAGATTAATGTTGCTGACTTTGCTGGTCAACTTGTTACTGATCCTTCATTATTACTTACACAGGATGATCCTAGCACTCCACTTCAAAATGAAAGTATGGAGTTAAGTGATCGTGTGCCTACTTCTACAGCACAACAAACTGCTGATGGACAAATAGACCCTAATAATCCTGCATATAATGGTGATCCTCAAGGTGTACAAGCTAATGCACAACAGGCTACTAGCTCTCCTGATGTACAGACAAACACCTCTAATAATCAAGCTGCCCAAGTACAAACTGCTACTACGCAACAAGACGTAGCTAATAATACTATGACTGCCGCACAAGGTACGGTTAGTAATCAAGCTTCAGTTGATCCTAATCAAATTGTTGCTGATCTAGACGCTACTAATAATGGGGAGAATGCACTAGGGGATTCGTTAAATCAATATGCTGCTCAAAATATGAGTAATATTATTGATACTACAACTTCTGCTGGTAAACTATTAGCTGAACAACTTGGTGATGGTAATTATACTGATAGCAAGGCTACTCTTAAAGGGCAGCTTGAAATGTTGCAATCCGAATTTACTGATCCTAATGGTAATCCTAAGGTTCCGTCATGGGCTTCTGCTACTGCTAGAAATGTACAAAAGATTGCTGCTTTCAACGGAATGACTGGTAGTGCTGCTACGGCTGCATTGTCACAAGCCTTAATGGAAGCCAGTATTCCTATTGCTCAACAAGATGCTGAATTCTTTCAAACTCTAACAGTTACTAATCTAAACAATAGACAAGAGGCAACTATTAATAAGGCTAACGTGTTAGCTAAACTTGATCTTGCTAATATGGATGCTCGGCTTACGGCTGCTGTTACTAACAGTCAAGCTTTCCTACAAATGGATATGGCTAATCTTAGTAATGATCAGCAAACTAGAGTTATTAACAACCAAGCTAGAATCCAGTCTATCCTTGAAGATGGTAAGGCAGAGAATGCTAATAGACTATTCATGGCAGATAGTCAAAACGATAAAGACAAATACTATGCAAGTCTAGAGGCTTCTATTGATCAATTTAATAAAGCACAATCAGATGCTATGTCACAATACAATGCTACGAATTCTACGGACGTATCGAAATTCAATGCAAGTATGGAGGATTCTCGTGAACAATTCTATTCCAGTATGCAATTTGCTGTTGATACTGCCAATGCTAAATGGAGACAGGAATTAACAACTAAAGAACTAGATCAAAAGTTTGAAGCTGCTGCTACTGATGTTAAGAATATGGTTGGCATATCTGTAGAACAACTAAATCAGGTTTGGGATAGATCAGACGCACTTCTAGACTATCTATGGAAGACTGCTGATAATCAATCAGAACGAAACAACCAACTTGCTATGATTAAGCTGACTGGTGATCTAAATGCTGAAGTTGCAGACTCAGAAGGCTTTGGAAACATACTAGGAACCATAGTTGGGGCCGGAGCAGGGACATTCTTTGATTGGCTGTTCTAAGTTTAATGTCAAAAATAAAGAATAGAGAATATAGATTAATAAAGGTTTATGGATTAAACCTAGAAGAATACGATGACATGCTAGAAGAACAAAGTAATAACTGTGCAATTTGTAGCAGGCCTATTACAGAACTAAATCGACCACTAGTTGTAGACCATGATCATAATACGAGAGTACTACTATGCAATAATTGCAATATAGGACTAGGAATGTTTAGGGATAATCAAAAAACACTACTATCTGCTATTAATTACCTACAAAAAGCAACAGGAAAAGACGAACTTACTGATTACGACGCAAATTGCCGTAAATTTTGAAATACAGCCTCCATATCCTGCTCAGGAGAGGCGTTTGTATATGCTCAGGTGGAATCATACTGGGACACAGAGAATCCACTGTACGGCTGTTTAAGGCCCCCTAGCGTTGATTAGTCGAAATAACCAGTACCAGTATATGGTGTAGGCACAATAAAATTAAAATAAGGAAACAAAATGACATTTGAGGAAGCAATTAAGAAGTCAATCCAGTCGTACTACGCTAAAGGTGATGACGAGTGGGAATATTCTAAACTAGAAAAAGATAGGGTGTATAATAAGAAGTACTTTGATGACTTCGAAGAAGAAGTTATGAGTAAGAAAACTACTAGTACAAGTAAAAAGAAGACACCTGTTAAGAAAGATGTAAGTGAGATATAATGGATAATCCTAACGTTACTCCTAACGGACCAATCCCCGGTGAGAATTACACATCAGATACCCGTAACTATCCTTGGCATAGACCGCCAGAGGTAACGGATATGGATAAAGCTATTGAAACAGTAGTTAAACAACTTACTACTACTAAAGGTGCGTATGGCCTATTGAATAATCTTCAATCAGGGGTTAGTATTGTTAAAGCGGCTGATATATTAGTTACTAGTGGTATTGGTAAAGGTAAGTGGACACCAGACATGGCAATCTTACTTGCTGGCCCAGTTGCTCGTATGATGGAAATCATGGCTAAGGATTCAGAAATTGAATACGACTTAGGTCTTGAAGATTTACCAGAGAAGACTATTGGCTACTATAAGTCTAAAGCTAAGATTACTAATGATATTGCTGATAAGGCAGGCAATGCTCTACAGGCTAATAAAGAAACTATTAAACCTCCTGCACAAGAAGCTCCTATGGAATCACCAAAAGGATTTATGCCTAAACCAGAACCAGAGAGTGTATAATGGCAACAGCTACTAAGAAAAAGAAACCTATTACTAAATTAGGTTCAGCTAGAAAAAAAGGGTCAACTTTTAAGGGTGCTATAACTGCGGCTGGTACTAAGTCTAAGAATATTGAAGATAGACGTAAACGTAAATCAGCCTTTCATAAAAAAGATCAGCCACCTCTTGCTCATGATATAAGTGAGATTATTGAAGATGGTGTTGGTATGTCTCTTAGAGATAAGATGGTTATGGGATACACTAAGAAAGGCTTAATGCCTCCTAAGAAGAAACCTACTGCTGGTGAACGAATTAAAAAAGAACGTATGCGTATGAAGCCGGTAATTAAAAAGAAAATGTCTAATTCGTCAATGAGAAAAGATGGACAATATAGAGGTCCAAAATAAAGGAAGAATAATGGAATTTGTAATCGGTGTAATAGTTGGTGGAGTAATCTACCATTTTAAAGATGATATCTGGTCATTTGTTAAGGGCCTATTTGACAACAAGAATAACGACTAAAGGAAATTAAATGGCTGGATTTATGAGCGGGTTTGGCAAGGGCTTTTCTAAGTCATTTGAGTCTACCCAACAAAGAGCCCACGAAACCCGATCAGATATGTTCAAAGTAGCATATGACGATTGGACTAATAAGCGGTCTCAATATGTGGAAGATGAATCTACTTGGAATAAGAACGTCAAAGCTGGCGAACTTATGGCAGAGAGATATGGTGCCCCTAAAGAAGCTGCTATTAAGGCTGCTGAATGGCTTGGTGCTGGATACTCTATGAGTGATGTAGATGAAATGATGAGTACTACTAAGTTCGCAGTACCTGATGCTGTAGAGGAACCTACTGCCGTTGAAGACCCTAATATGGATACCCAAATGGCTGACTCTGGTTTAGAAGCTTCTGCATCTCCACTTCCTGATCCAGTTAATCAACCTAACGATCAAACTCCTGCAAAAGAACCGGGTGTGCTAGATGGTCTACTTGATGCTGCATCTAATATATTCCCTAATGCTGGTAAATCACCAGAAGCTAAGGCGGCTGGTAGACTTAAAGAATCCCTAGGTGTTACTGAAGAAGAGTTTGCACAAACTAATAAGGGATTTACTCAACCTGAAGCCCCAACTATTGAAATGTCTCTACAGAAGACTAGTTTAAACCCTCTAGAAGAGTTTGGCCTAGCTGATGGTATTACTGATTCTAAACTAAAAGCTGCTAGAGTAGAAGCGGCGCAAGGTATTAAATCAGATGATCCTAGAGTTAGAGCTAAAGCTGAAAGATTCAATGCTATTCTTCCTGATATCTTAATGGCGGAAGAAGCTATGAAAGACCCAGTTGCAAGTGAAGGCGCATTAAACGTTCTTAAAGGAACATTAGACCTTCGTGTTAAAATGGGAACTGAACGAGCCGATATCGTAAGCATGTCTAACGAGGGTAAAACTCTAGTAGATATGGTAACTCAGTCTAATGGTAGAGTTACTACATTAGTTGGAATGGGTATTGCTGGCTTTGAAGGAATCAAGCGTGAAGCTAATGGTATCATAGGTCTGTTCGGAGGTATCATTGAAGATGCTGGTGGTGATCCCGCTGAGAATACACTGCTACAAGCTGCTAATTCTTTCGTTAATGGTGAAATTGAAAACGGATCATATACTGCTGAAGAAGGTAGACAAGTTCTAGAATTCCACTCTGCTGCTATTCAATATGCATACGCTGTAGGTAGAGCTATGGGACAATCTGGTAATGGTTTCTCGAACAAGGACTTTGATAATATCTATAATTCAGTAATTGCAATCAAAGACCCTATAGCGTTTGAGAACAATATTAAGAGACTTATACAAGGGCAGGTTAGTGGTATCAATAGTAGAACAACTGATCTACTAAGTCTAGCAGAAATGCAAGTTATCTCAACTGACTATCCTGAAGTATATGCCGCTATTGAGAAAGACCTAAAGCAGGTGGATACTATGATGGATAAAGATGTACTTACATGGTTATCTGAAGACTTCAAGAAAAGTACTGCCAGAAAGACTAATCTAGAACCAAATACAAATGATGCAACTACTCCTGTAGAAACTACTAGTCCAGTTGGACAAGAAAAAGGAACAAGACGCAAAACCTCTTCTGGTCAAGTTCTAGTATTTAAGGGTGGAGACTTTAATGATCCATCTAACTGGGAACCTGAAGGGCAACCTGATCCCAATCAAGTAAATGACAGAGCGGAAGAACTACGTAAGGCAACACAATAATGGCAAATGAAGAACTAGAACTAGTACCTTGGGAACAAGAAGAAGATGATCTTGAATTAGCCCCTTGGGAACAACCTAGAGTAACGGATACACAAAATATCCCTAGACAGGCTGATCCTATTGTTACTAATCCACAAACTATGGAGGAACAACAGGGGGCAACTTCTGGTGACTTCTTAGGTGTGCCTACTCAAAAGGGTATTAATGATCAGGGTGAACCTCGCTCTTATTTAACTCCACTTCCTATGGAAGCTAGTGGAGCGTATAATATACCTGTAGCTGGTCCTGTGATGAGGGGAATTGAAGGTATAACTGGTGAGGGATCAATTCAAAGAATGGTAGGTGGCGGTGTTCTAGAGTCTATTAAGGCTCCATTAGAACTTGCTGAATACCTAGCTGAAACTGTTGGCCTTGATCCTAATGACGAGAAATATATTCGTGAGTCATTCCCGACTATGCCTGCTAATAATCCGGCAGAAAAAGCTGTACAAGAAATCACATCAATGATTATTGGTGGTGCTACTGGTACTGCTGTAGGTGTTAGACTTGGTGGACTATTAGGCGCTCAAGGTGCTAAGTTTGCTGGTCCGCTTCTACAAACAATGGCTGGGTTTAAGAAAGCTGATCCTGTAAATGCAAACAAGAAGTTTGAACTATTTGTTAAATCTCTAGGTGGTGCATTCGGTGAAATTATTGGTACTTCAGCTACTACACCATCAGATGTACAACCGTTGTCAGAAGGCCTAGGTATTGTTCCTGAAACAGATGATAACTTTGTTGGTAACATGGCCGATAATGCTGCCTTTATGGGTGGTGTTAAAGGTATTGTTACTGTACTAAAAGCTGTCGGTGTAGTTGGCCTAGCAAAAAGACTTACTGGATCAATAACCAATAGAGGTAAAGAACCAGATGACCAAGTTACGCGTTGGCTTCAAGCTATTGACGAAGACATAACTCCTGATCTTCCTAAGGAAGAAGTACAGAGACGTGGGGCTATTCTAGCTGATGTTATTAAGAAGTACTCATTCTTCGATGCAGAACTGTCTGGCCGTAAGATTCCTATTGATACTACTACATCTATGGTTATGGGTGCTAAGGACTATGTACGTCAATCCTATAACTACCTAGAAGGTTCTATGGGTGCCAAGAAGTTTAATGAATTCGTAGAGACTAAAGCACAAGACTTTGTACAACAAATTGCTGCAATTAAAAAGGGACTTGCTGATACTACTTCTGTATCAAAAAGCGATTCTGCCTTAGCTAGTGCTATGGGTAATGAATTAGAAACTGCTGCTAATAGAATTGCTTCTCCCGCTGAAGGTAATGCTGCTGGACAAAGTATAGCTGAGCCTTTCACTACTAGAATAAATGATGCTAATGAAGGTGTCCAAGCAGCTAAATCTAATGTTGATAGGGCTGTTGGCGAACGTGCGTCTAAATATGATCAAAATTATCTTATGGGTATATTTAAGAAGGCTAAGCTTAAGGGTTCGTTTAGTTCAAATCCACTACTAGCTAATCTAACTGGTGAGGAACTATTCAATGCATGGACAAAAGCTAAAACTCGTGTAGATGAAGCCTTCAATCAAATTCCTCCACAAGACGTTGATCCTACTGAATTAGCAGAAGTTATTTCTAAGGCTTCAAAAGAAACTAATGCACTTCAAGACTTTAACATTCCTACTAGTGCTGGTGGAATGACGCCTGTAGATGATATTGATGAATTAGCTAAACTACTAGAAGCTAATGGTCGTACAGATGTGTCTACTATTATTAAAGACATAAGACCTAAGCTATCAAAGAGAATATCCGCTGCTAAAGACGCAGGTGATATGAGCGTTGTTGAACAGCTTGTAGTCCTTAGAGATGAACTTGATCTTCTTGTTAATAAGTCTGGTGATCCTACTATTAAAGGCGCGTTTGATTCGTATAAGAAGTTCTCAGAAACATGGCACGGTATTAAGCCTCTAGCTGATTATGACACCATTGCCCGTACTCCTAAAGACTATGGAAATGGCCTACAGGGTGTAGAGAACGTCTATAAGGCTGGTGAGGATGCTTTTGCGGCTGCTAGAGCCCCTAATGGACCGGGATATGTACAAAAGTTCGTTGAGGCATTTAGTTCTGAAGTAGCTAACGGCAATGAGCAAGTTACTAAGGCTCTTCTAGCTGAAGGTCTTAATGTTGCTGTTAAGTCTGCTGAGAGTGGTAAGCCTATGAATGCCGAAGTTCTATGGGGTGCTATTGAGCCGCAACTTAAAACATTAGACGCTACTGATCCTGCTACTTCTGTAAAAATTCGTGATGCTATTTCAAATCTACGAATGGCTGATGCTAATATGGATGATATGGATACTGCCCTTAAATCAGCACAACAAGCATATACCGATGTAATTGAAGAAACTCGTAGAAGTTCTGCCAGATTCTTCATTGCTAATCTAACTGGTAATGGTGATATTGCTACTAAGTTAGAAACTGGTGGAGGATTTAAAGAACTGTTTGGACATAAAGATGGTCCAGATATTGTTAAACAGCTAATGGAAAAGATGGATGCTAGCGGTGATATTCTTGCTAAAGAGGGAGTCCAATCTGAATTCCTACGATTCTTACAAGACCGTTACTTTGCCGGTACTTCAATTGCTATGGATGCTGAAGGTAACTCTATTAAGGATGCATCAAAGGGTGCGCTTAAAAGAGCGGTAGAAGGTAATTCTAGTGGTGATGTTGAACTGATTAAACAAGTATTCCCTGATAATCCTGATGTTCAAACAGCTATCTATCAGCTTATGGAACTAGGTAATCTGTCACTAAATATTAGAGGTTCTAGACCTAATCCATTCGGATCAAACACTGCTATGGATACTACTATTAGACAGGGTATCAACGCATTAGTTAACTTCACAGTCGGACCTCTTAATAGAACAGGTACTAGACTTAAGAGTGCTGGTGCGCTTTTAACACAAGGTATTGAAGAATCTAGACTTGCTGCTGCTAGGGAAATTATGGGAACCCTATCTACTAATCCTGAAACGGCAATAGATGCATTGAAGTACTTTGCTAAAGACCCTACAGGGCTCCGTATCCCTGACAAGATCAGAATTTATGTGGATAACATAACTAGCGGAACTACTAGAATTGCTACTGATAGAATGGGTAAAGCCTTTGCTCTAGAACAACGTACAACTGATCAACAAACTGATGAAGCATTTGATCTAGACTCATACATGGATGAAAATGAATTCTACTTCGATGAAGATGGGTTTATTAGGAAACAAGGTCTGTACTCTGATCCAAATCAAACAACAAAGGAATAATAAATGACACGAAATTTAAATAAAGAATCAATTGCACTAATCAAACAATGGGAAGGGATAGAGCTAACAGCCTATCCTGATCCCGGCTCTAGTAATGGACATCCTTGGACTATTGGATATGGCCATACTTCAGATGACTTCTTTAAGGTGTATAAAGGTCTTACTATTAGTGAAGCTAAAGCAGAAGAACTTCTAGTACACGATCTTAAAGAAGCTACTGAGGCAGTTGATAAATATGTTACAGTAGAACTATCAGATAATCAGTACGGTGCATTAAGCTCTTTCGTACATAATATTGGTGTAGGTGCCTTTTCAAAATCAACACTTGTTAGAGAATTGAATAAAGGTAATTATGCACGAGTACCATCAGAGTTAGCTAAATGGATTAATAATGATGGAAAGCCAATGAAGGGCCTTGTAAATCGCCGTGCTGCGGAGGCGGGTCTGTGGGCTAAGGGTGAGTTCGTTTCATCTTCAAACGTCGCTGTAGGGCCTACTGTGCCTGCCCTAGTGACCAAAGAATCAGTCAGTTGGGGTGCTGGTATTGCCTCAACAGTAGCCGCTGCATTCAGCAATGGTATGGGGCCTGTCCCTTGGGTGTTTGCCTTTATTATGGTAGTAGCATTTGGAGTAGGACTATACTTATTCTTTGATAGTAGAAAAGCTAAGTAAATGCTAGACATACTATTTGACCCTATAGGCTCTATAACAAACATGATCCCGGCTTGGGCATGGTGGTTGCTAGGATTCTTTGCAGTTACTTTCATAATTGGATTATTATGGAGACTCAAAGATATCCTAGTACTCATTCATAAGATTGCAGGATGGCCGGGTGTAGCTGGTATAGTCGGTATCATAGTTACTTTAATTGCTGTTATATGGCCTAGAGAACAACTAAAGCAAGAAAAAATAGTTAAATACAATGAAACAAAGTATCCTATTCCTTTCCCTTATCGCGTCTTCAATGGAAGACGTTTAGTTAATGGAAGATGGCAAAAATTCAATCAAACAACTGGCGAATGGGATAATGTATGAACCTCTTCAACCACGACTTAAGTTTCTGGCTAACTACAATAGGAGCCGGAGTCATCCGTATTATATTAACGCCGTGGGTAGGATTTGTTAAATCTATAGTATCCTTTGCTTCAGCAATATTCTTTGCTGTTGTATTCACAGATAGCGTAGTAGCGTATTTAAATTTAGACCCTGATATACATAAAGTAGGAGTAACAGCTATTGTTGCTTTAACTGGTGAGAGTATAGCTAGATGGGCGTTATCAATATTAGACAATCCAAAAGAGGCATTAGAATGGTTTAAGGTATGGAAAAATGGCGGGACTAAAAACGATAAGAAATAAGATCAACATAAGATGGGAAATAGTATTACTCGGTCTATGGGTAGCTACTATTTTACTATCTTATAGTCAGCATCTTATTCCTGTATCCTTATGGTATGAAGTTGAATCAGTATACATACATGACACAGCTTTAGGTGAAATTACCAGTAATGGAAGTTGATAGAACTATACATATGTAGGTATATAGGTAGTTAATATTGAACAAGAACAAAGTAAGGGTAGATTTACAGGAGTATGTTCAGCCTATGGACACAATAACTATGACACTGATAATGATTTACCCGACCCTGTGACGCTTGACTGGTGGACGTATCCAACCAATTGCATTCCATCAGAGCCGGGTAAATATAGGGCAGTTACTACATGGACGTTAAACGTAAATGTAGTTGCTAAAGAGGTAAAGAACACCTCTAATACATTTACTATTACTTAGTCATCTAGGTTATAGTGTTCTTTAAACAATCCATCAGGCTGACTACGAATAATTGTAGCTATGTCTTTAAATGATCTATTATAGTCATCATTATCTGAAACTAGTGAAGACTCACCATAGACACCCTCACTGTGATTTAATCCTAGTTGATCAGCTTGAGAACGAGTTAGAACTCCGCCCTGTTCTTCCTCAAAGAAGAAGCTATTGTACAGCTTCGGCTCTAGTCCTAGAACATGCTCACATGCTAATCCAAGACAACAGTATGAACCAAAAAGATCCTTCAATGCCCTTTTTCCTTGGGTATATTCACCACTCTCTAGTGCCTTGATCCAGTTTTTAATATTCTTCTCAATTGTTTTCTTATCTACCATTTAATAAATATCCTCTAGAGCAATAGGTCTATAATCAATAGCCTCCATTGACACATTTGTATACTTATGAAAATCAGTACCATACCCTAGCTCAACAGCACTTTTCTGATGTGTATGACCATGAACGTTATGACCTGTCCGCTTAAGATCAGCATCAGTCAGGGGTACATGGCTAGCAATCAGGCTATGATCAGGGAAATACTTCCATAGATATACCCGCTCAAACAGTTGGGTACGGAATAGCCAATCAGCGTTATCATGATTACCAACACAAATACGCTTCTTACCTTTAAGCTGACTTACAAGTGCTAGACTTTCCTTATTAGTCTTCCACACAAGATCACCTAGGAAATACACGGTGTCTTCATCAGTGACAACATCATTATGATTGCTGATTACATAATTATTATGGCCTTCAATGGTATTGAACCCCCTAATTCTATTTCCATACGCATCAGTAAAGGTAATGATCTTAGTATGATTTAGGTGATGATCAGATGCAAAGAATGTTCTAGCCATTAGTCAAATTCCTCATTACTAAGAATAACAGTACCTTTAAACTCTCTGTATTCAGTTGTAGCGTCACTAAGTATATACTGCCTACCAACTTTAAGATGTTGCATAGTTGGCCGGCTATTGAAAACTACAGTACCATAAGTCTCAGTAGTAAACAGTACAATCAGACGTTTATCGGGGCTAAGATTAAAAATACTATTATACTCACGCAATGTAGGATACGTAATAGTATTATCTACTGGCGTAATCGTTTCTGTAATCTTTGAATTAACCATTTGAAACCCCACTATCATCCTCGCCAATTATGGCACTAGTATTCTTAGCAACCTTACGAGCTAGAGATAGCTCTTTAGTATGCTCTTTAGTCTTATCAATAAAATCAATACGGATCTGTTCTTCTTCAACAACTAGTCCCAGATCATGAACCTTAGTACCAAAGTCCTTTAGAAGACTAGAAATAGTTTTCCTAGTTAAGTTTAGTCTTGCCATTTACTTTTTCCTTTTCTTCGGTTACACGTTTGTCATATTCAGTTTCAAAAATCTTCCAGTCTTCATTCGACATTGAAGGATCAAGAAGACTGAAAAAATACATAACTAGATTTGACCCTTTCTGGAAATATCCCATAGGAGCATAAAGAGACATATCTTTCATTGTATTAATAGTCAGATTATCAATAGATTTCTTATCAGGATAATCCTCATTAAGCCTACTAGAAAATTTCATACTCTGTTCCTTTAGACTTGTGGTGCTAACACTATCCACAATAAGACAGTGGAAGATTATGGTTACATACACCCTGTCAGACATTAGTCTCTAGTTGCACCAGTAGCATTAGGATCAACATTCAAGAATGGAACTGCACCACTGGGAACCATAGTTAGCCAGTAGATACCTAATCCAAATACTGGTAATAGTACCACTAGACCAAGTACTGCTAATGATTTAACCATTTACTTCCTTTAGTGCATCTGCAATTTCAATGAATAGTTCTGCTGTTTCTCTTAGAGACTTTTCACTCCATCTAGAAATTTTAGGATCAACATCAATAAGAACTTCTTCTGAATTAACGGAACCGAAAGTCTCTACATTAATTGTATGCCCATTAATCTCAACGGAAGTAGTTCTAAGAGTAAGAGTTGGCCTAGGATTAGGAGGAACTAACATATTATACTTTGTAGGCTTACTGTAGACTTTCTCTAGATACTTTTCCGTACAGTAATGAACATTACCCGTCTTATCTGCCCTAACATAATACGTAGCAGGATCAATAGCGCCTATTACAGTCCCCGTATCTCCAACATCAAATACACTTGTATGATGATCAGAAACACTACGTACAACCCTATCGCCTACTTTAAACTTATGCATTGAGTGTTTTCCTATATCTCTCTCTTTGAAGGTTTCTACCAAGGACAATAGAGAAGGCGTAGTTTTGACCCCTCATCCATTCCTTACCATCCCATAAAGCGGCATCATATGGATTATCCCATAGAGAACCGCTTTTAAAATCTTTGAAGCCTCTATCAAAGGCCTTCTTATTAATATACTGCATATTAGCTCCTTAAGTGTTCTTATTAAATTATTAGGAGAGTATGCCCGTTCACTCTTAAGAGACTATTAACTGCGTATGCTGAACATATGAATACTAGAATGAACGGGCATTGGGGGGATACTACGGGATAGCTCCGGGCTTGTCAAGGGGAATGTTGGCCTTCACCCAATCAGCAAAAATATGCAAATCTTTAAATCCGGCTGAATTTTTCATATTATTAGCCAGAGTGCTAATAACCCATACATTGCCTTTTACATATCCCTTAGTATTATCTAATCTATCTATGGAAGGTGAGTTTGATTTACTATGACCTTTATTGTGCATTAAAGTCAATCCTAATATTGGACATTGTTCAGGTATTTGTATATCTGCAATATCAATATTAAAATCAAATCCCCTTTTAGCTGCTCTTAGTTTGGCATCCGTGTACATCTTCTGTACAGGGTTCCTCATTAGTTACAACCAGACTCTCCACCTTTACCGATAACACAAATATCATGGGTAGAAATTCCTTCTTCAAATACCTCACCTAGTTTTTCTTTAGCTTCTAGATATGGTACGCTAGTTAATGGTTGACCGCCTCTTGATCCATCCGCATATGCAGTAAATCCTCTAAGCCTATGAGCATAGGATGCTAGAGTATTAGAGAAGCCTTCAACCGTGTCTTCATTATTTAGAGTACTACCCCAAGCTGGTAAGTTAATAGTAGATGAAATTGACATATCAACAAAGTCTTGAATGTCTGCTTGGAACTTAATTCTACGTTCATAATCTTCAGCAAGAGTTAAGGCACTTTCAATTTCATCTGGATTAACCCCATAGATATCAATCATTTCTTGTGCTGCACTATCGACTACATATTGGTACTTCCATTTAGTACCTGAAGTAAGATAGCGTCTCTTGTATGCTACAGCAAAGATAGGCTCAATACCAGTAGTAGTACCTGCTAGGATACCTATGCTTCCTGTTGGGGCAATAGCACGGTTTGCGACAGGACGACTAATTCCCAGTTGATCGGCATAAGTCCTACTAACGTTATCAGACTGTGATTCATACGCTTTAAGCCATTTCTTAAGTTCTGGAACGACTTCATATTTATAGCCTTTTTTAATTAGCCATTCGTGGATACCCATTAAGCCAAGACCTAATCGGCGGTTCTTTTCTCGTGTCTCATACACCTTATCATAAGGTAGATCAGCACGTAACGTACCAAGTAACAAGAATTTAGTTGATAGAGTAATGATATCAATGAACTCAGTAATATTATCAATTCGACCCATATTGATAGAGCCTAGATTACATACATCACTATCATCTTCTGAGGTTACTTCAGTACACGCATTTCGTAATGTCTCATTCTCTTTATCAAAGAAGTTAAATGAAAATCCCGGTTCACTAGTCTCTAGAGCTTGTCGAACATTCTTAGAGAATACCTCACCAACTTTACCTGTATTCCAGTAGTTCTTAAGCCATGCAGTGTCATAGTTAACACTAATATTAGTCATGTCTAATTGTGCAGGGAAATTGAAATCGTTTTGCTTGATATCCCATAGAGACTTTCCAGTATCTCCAACCATCATATTCTTCCAGTCTTTAGCAACTAGAAAAGCATCAATATCATCATGCTGCCAATTCAAGGAAGCATAGATAGCAGATCGTCTTGATCCGCCTTGCATTACATTACGCCCAATCTCATTAATCATATTCATCTTAGGAATAGGACCAGAAGATAGACCGCCTGTTTGGCTTAGAGTATGACCTTTACCACGATAGACGGAATAATCATTTCCAATACCGCCACCAGTCATAAGGCAGCTTTCAGCTTTCCACGATAGATCGGCCCAATCTTCTCTTGTATCTTTCTCTGACTTTAGAAGGAAGCAGTTATTAAAGAACTTTTTCTTTCGTCCAGCATAATACAGATATCTTCCACCGGGAATGAATTTTAATTCCTTAATATATTGAATTAATTGATCTTCTTCAGTCTTAGATAGGTGGCCGTCATTATTAGAAATTATTACTCCGGGCTGATATATGTCTAGAGTACCATTAACATCTTTTACTAGTGTTTCTGCTAGCTGCTCCCACGTTTCGGCTCGCTCATGTTTGTATTTTTGGTTAAATATGTCCTCAGAAAATTTACTTCGAAACATAGGGTTCAGGTTGCTTTTGTACATTTTTCTCCAATTCTTTTTATTGTACGTTTCTTAATCTATCTTCAATAGAGGATTCTCCATCAAAGGTTCTCATCCATGCTCCTACTAATGCATCAGCTACTTCTTTACTGATATTAAAGTCTTCAACTACATACCTACTTGAGCCAAACATATTGGTTACTCCGCTATCTCGCAAAGCATCTAGATAGGCAAATACATAATAAGGCGTGTTAGTGGCGGTAATACCCTCTATACCATTCGATAATGTCATCAATCATATCCTCAGAAATTTCTAGGTCTTCTAATGCCGTTACAAATTCACGTCTACTGCTGTTTTTTTCTTTAACATCTAAAGCAATCTTTACTACGCGGGGATCATCAATGTCTATGAATTGTGGCATATTAATACTTCCTATAATCATACTTTGAAGGGACTAGCTTACCAGTATCGCTTTCAAATGAGTCAACTAGGATACTAACAACATCTTCATGCGCTGGTCCAAAGTCTGCATTGTCAAAGAAATACCGTAGCCATTCTATATCTGTAGCTTTCTTTTTCTTATCTGTCATCACCTGATCCTTTCAGTACTCCACGTTCTTTACGAGATTGTAGCTTTTCTAGATTAGCAGAAGCAATATCTTCTAGTGATAGGTCAAGCTCTGTAGCAGCTTGTGCTATATACCATAGCTGATCACCTAATTCTTTCTTAAGGTCATACTTCTTCTCATTAGTGAGAACACTATTAAGAGCTAGCAAACCGATAGCGTCGATATCTTCATTATCGAAATCATCACGTAGAATCTTCTTAATCTTACCTTGGGCTTCACCAGACTCTCCTAGTCCAAGTCCCACATACATAAGTCCTACTAGGCTACCCTTACCCGGATAGATTGCCGTTTCTTCTGACATTGCTTGATAGTCTTCGAATGTTAGTTTCATTTAAGTCCTTTTATTGCGTCATAATACATTGCTTCAATATCAACATAACGTTCCTTAGCAATAGTATCAAAAATATCTTTCTTTTCTTTTACTGAGAATAATCCTTCATGTGGAATATCCGGCCAATTATCCTTACCAGTTTGACTTGACCAAAGATTTCTACGCTCAATATCAAGAGCTAATAGATCACAGATTTTTCTAGCTTCATAGATTTCTTTTGTGTGCGGGCTACTAGCAACCCAAAGCTTTTCATAGACAACATCTTCAATTGCCTTTTCATAATCTTTAAACCCAATACCAAATAGCTTTTTGAGTGGGGTAGCTACATCACCTGTATAGGCTTCTGCAAAATCATGAATTGTTACGTCTAACTTAATAAGCGCATCATCAGGAAATAGAATTCCAGAAAGATGAACCGCTAACCGTGTATGTTGTGCTACAGTTAGCGGTTCCTTATCTTTCCAATGCCCAGTAAATCTATAGATATAATTCAGTGAGCGTGAAATATCTGCAATATCAATATCATCTTTAGTTAGTTCGGATAAATTGACATACTTTCCTGAAGACAGCCTCTTAGAAGAAGCTATTCTTTTCATTTAGTGTAATCCTTTATTATACAGATTTCTTTGTCTTTTTACCAGTAGGAATTACTGGCAATTCTTTAATTATGTCGGTTGACAAGCTCTCAATTCTGTTACTTAAATCTCTATTCTGGATTTGAAGGTCTGCAAGTAATTCATATATGTCTACTAATAGTCGTCTTACTCTAACTTCATATGAACTTAGCCTGTTATCTGGTGCCTGTTGTAACTCGTCAATCTGATCTTCAATTGTTGCTATGGCTCTTGTCCTTCTTTAACTCCTGTAGTTCTAGTATAGCTAAAGCATTCCATGCGAAATGAGCAAGATGCAGTAGTCCACTTTCCTCATCTATAGAATACAATCCTTCAGTACTAAAGGCTAATTGGTGTCGTACCATAGCATCACGGTATCTAGTTTCAGCATCAGGAACGGTAGTCCATGATGACCTAGCATACTTATTAGCTCCATATGTTGCAATTTGTGCTACAGCATTCAGCGCCCTAGGAAAATCATCAATAATAATTGAAGCTAGAACTTTACCGTTATCATACTTCATACCATTAGCACCATCTTGACCAACGTATGAAGGTTGTAGAGTGGTAGTCTTAGGTGCATACAGATTTACATCATTGAATGCTTCATATCTGTGTTCCTCATCAACTTTAAATTCTTCTTCTAGATTATACGAAGCTAAAAATGAAGCATCAAAATAAACTTTCAGTACCTTTAGGGGGCTACCCTCGTCATTATAAAATATATCGCCTTCTTTAAGTGTCATATTTACTCTTTCGGTTATATTTATCCAGTTTGTTTGCTCTTACTATCAAGTCTACGAATACAGCAAAAGCCTTAATTATCGGTGCATTATTAACATCAGTCGGCATCCATATCTTAACATCAAGATAATTCAAATCCTTCTTAATGTCATATCCATGACGTAGCCGTCTATTACTTACTGGCATTATGCTATTCCACTATAATTAGACTTATGTAGTAACGCAAACAGGTATTCAGCATCAACTAGGGCTAAAGGTTTTTTCCTATCGCCTTTTATAATTACAACAGGTTCTAGGTTTTTACTATTACTAATAGCCTGCTCATACATAGAATACACAGCAAACTTATGATGGGCCTTACATTCAATAGCTAGAGGTATTAGTGTCCTTGCTTTTGGTGATAATTGAATATCCATACCGCCAGCACCCATAGACGTTGAAATAACCTCACCTTCATCTAAGTCAAATTCATACAATAGCTTATCCCTAACCCATTGTTGTAGCTTCCTACCTTTAGCTTTAGCTGATTGTGTTTTCATTAATTTAAACTAATTACAGGCGGGTCAACTAAGATCAACCAAGGGCAATCATTCATTACTTCCTGTTCCATTTCTTTTGTTAAGTATATAGCGGCTGATACATGTGTGAATCTATATCTACGATCAAATACATACCAGCCCCCTATATGTACACCATGAGACAACAGAGAATATAAGAAATCACCTAACCTCTTTTTAGTTAGATTCAATCCACCATCTACATGCCGCCATGATCCCTTATCTCTTAGACGTACAGGTATTTCAGTCAATTACAATCTCACCGATGGCTTCCATATCGACTACTTCATCAATACAAATCTCATGTGATTCTGTTACATCTTGATGCTTGTAAGTATAAAAGTAATCTAGAGCAGTTTCTTGATTTACAGGTTCGTCAAATACAACCTTTGATTCAATAAGTCCGTAGTACTTAATATTCCAGAAATCACTCTTTAGTTTATCATCCATTTTACTCTCCTTGTAGCTTTATGCTAATGGCTTTATGTTCAGGTAATTTATCTTTTGACTTTGTGTAATAGAATAATGCATGATCGGAAGTATTAGCCAGTATAATTGTTTCAAAGAATGCTGGCTCACCTTCACCATACTTAAAGAGGGATATAATGTACACCTTGTCTCTTATACTATATGGTTTGATAGGTGGTTGGTGATTACCACAATACTTTCTATCATCCTTTACTCTTCTTTCGTCCACTGACTGTACCATACAGGATTTACTACCTTTGCAGTTGATCTTGCTTTAGGTTTAAGAGTAGCATCTGGCCAACAGTGTCCCAAGAAGTTACAAAACGTACAGGTTCTAGGAACTAACATATTACCTGTTGGCTTTTTATAAAATGTTTCCGGCTGTTCTTCAAACCCTCGTTTAAAAGGCATCTTTGTAGCTAATGCTCTTTCAGTAAAGTTGACTTTCTCTTTAATGCTATTAAGCTGTGATGCTGTGGGATTTGCTTCAACTACTTTAATTTCGCCAGAAGACTTATCAACAACTATCCATCCACCCATTTCTTTTCCTTGGGCAGTAGCATAACCATATAGTTGCTCTACATATCCGAATGTATCCCCTTCATATACACCATTCCAACCATACGCCCATTTATTAGCAAAGGCCCAAGGTGCTGAAGATTTAACGTCCCATACCTTACCATCAATTTGTAGATCATCCTCACCTCTAACAAGAGTTGAATTAATCTTCATACTAACTTGGGATTTTTGATCTGTTAAATTAACATCTGATGCTTTGATCACAACAAGCATAGCCGCTTCTACAGCATCACCAATAATCATTCGCATGATATGGTTGTATGGCATACGGCCCTTAGGAGCTTTCTCCTGTTCGTTTTGAAGCTGACATAGTGGCTTTCCTAGATTAGACATTCGTAGTCTGAACTCTTCAGACCTAGGAACTAATTGCCGTTTAAGAGAGGCTTTAAATTGCTCTGCCGCCTCATCAATCCACTTTTCATCAACCTCGACCGGCTCATTATTAGAGAGCCGATCAAGAGTCATATGAATAGCAGTTTGAATTTCATTAAATCCAGTGTCTGCCATTATTTTCTAGGAGTACCATCTTCTGTTCTTGTGATAGAAACATTAGCCCACATTCCTACAGTACGCAGTGTCCGTAGTGTGTATGTTCTATCTGGACCTAATGGTAAATTATCCTCAAGAACAGTATAGAATGTCTTAGTGGCTGCTCTAACAGTAGCCATAGTTTCTATTTGTTCTTCTGTAGGCTTTAGATATTCAAATGTTGAGTCATGCATTATTCTTATACTTCCTCATCATCATCGAAATCTTCATTAAGATTGCCTTCAATTACCTTTTCAGCCTGTGCGGTAACACTATGTTCCTCAAGAGCTTGGTAATACTTCTTATTAATTTCCTTATTAGTCGCATCAATACGACGCTTAAGTTCCTTAACTTGACCAAAGGTATCAATATCAAGAGTTAGCTTGTTAGTGAAGTCAGGATCAAAACGAGCTACATAGTAGTATACAGCGCTACTAGGATCATTCTTATGGCGAGTAACACCAAGCTTCAGATTGAAGTCCCATAGTAGGGAACCCTTAGGCATCAGCTTAGTATATTCCTCACTAAACGGCATGAAGTTAGCCCCCTTGCCTCTAAATGTGCAAAGGATATTCTCAACCTTTACTTCATTCCCCTTAGGATCAGTACCATTATAGGATACTAGTCCGTCAACAGAACGGTAAAGCTTAATATCTTCATACTTCTTTTTAAGTGATGGATTGTCTCTAAGAACCTTACCCTCTGGCTTACCACAACGCAGAGTACCTAGTTCGTCTCGTGCTTCTTCTGAGAAGTCATTAAACAGAACTGATCTATTGACAACGACCTTCTTGACGCTATCAAAGTTAATGTACTGGTATGTTTGTAGTAGTGGGCGGAAGGTTACATTCTTAGCATAGGACGGTACTTCCTGTCCTGATAATGTAAAGAGTCCGGGCTTAACTTCTAGTTTCTCGCCGTTAAACTCTACTTCGTCTGTATACTCAATTCTAAGTTGAGGTAGAAAATCACCTCCACCTGATAGGTCTTCAGCCGATAGTCTGTTATCGGAAATGAAGGCGTCTAGTTCTGCTTGATTAATTTGTGCTGGGAGATTTTTTGTCATTTAGTCCTTTTATATTTGTTGGTATTATGTGTCTATATACCGCTCCAATCCCCATGAGGGAACAGGTACTATACCGGGTATTTCCGGCCATGTCAAGCCAAATTCTAGTCGGAAAGGCCCAATTCTTTTTTGGTTCTAAGTTCCCAATCATCCATAGATTCATAATTGAAATCCTTACTCCATATTGAATCCCCGTACCCATCCCAATCCCAAGTATCAACTCCACCTACTCTCAATAAGATTTCAGAATCTCTTAGTAATCCATAATATTCTTTTATAGTGATGATCACTTCATTATCAACTATTCTCATTTATCTAATCCTTCCAATCTATCCAGTCTTGCTTGTATCGCTTTAGCAATATCATAATAGTGTGTAGTGTTATATACAATATCAATAGGCATATTAAGTAGTAAGGAATTCAAGAAGCGTTGTAGGGTTAGTATATGGTCATCCTTATCTTCTAGTTCTATACGCAACTCGTTATTCTTGTACTCTACCTCATGAACCTCTCTTATAAGATTACCTTTATACTTCTCTAGTTCATCAATATCTTCCATTTATACAGTCTCCAATTCCATCCAGTTAATACCTCTAGCAGTTTCAGACTTAAGAGGTAATACCATGTCGTAATTCCAACGTTCTTTGATTTCAATCGGGCAACCAGTAGTAGCCCACTCTAGGATTTCTTTAACCTCATCTTTTTCATCAGGGTGAGTATCAGCAACAATACTATCATGTACAGTTAGAATAAGTACTGATTTTAGCTCCCTACGTTTAAACTCATCGAAAGCTCTAATACAAGCTAGAGGAACAATATCGCCAGTAGCAAATCCCTGCACCGGATAATTAACAATAGCAGTAGCATTAGTAGTACGTCCATTTCTAGTTCTTTTAGTTCCGGGGAACATATATTCTCTACCAGATGGAGTTCTAATAAAGCCATCATTTAGAACCCCTTCCATTTGTTCTACTTGCCATTCCCCATGACGCTTGTAGATTTTGAAGAATTCATTAAAGTACTTCTTAATGTGATCGGGCTCTGATGCACCCTGTCCACCATAGAGCGGGGCAAATGTGTAAGGTTTAACCTCATTGCGTTCATCTTTAGTAATATCCTCTTTAGGCTTTCTATGAACAATAGAAGCTGTCTGTCTATGAATATCCTTACCATCATTAATATCTTGAATGATTTGAGGATCACGAGACAGTTCACCAGCAACAACGAATTCTAGACCACTGAAATCACATTCAGTAATAACACCATCTTTAAACCTACTAATCACACAACCACGAATAGGGAACTTACGTTCTTTAGGTTGATTCTGAAAATTAGGTCTAGATGAAGATAGTCTACCAGTTCTAGCAACAGTCTGATTAAAATTAGGGTGAAGTATATTGTCTTCTCTTGTCCACCTTTTAATACCTTCTACGAATGAATTTAGATAAGTATTAACAGCATTTAGTCGTTTCTTCTTTTCAAGGAATTCTTTGGCCTTATCCTTACCAGAAACTTCTGCCTGCCTGGTAAGACGGTCAAACTGCACCTTAGAGACACTGAAGCCATGTACAGACGCATCTTGTGCCCCCTCCGGTACTAGCTTAAGGCCTGCTACAGCCGATGTATCTGATAGGGTAAACCCCCTTCCCTCGCATGTAGCACACTTACTATCATTCTTAAACGGGGAACCATCCTTCTTTGCCTTTCTTATAAATCCCTTACCATAACAAACAGTACATTGGTCTGCTTTTGTCTTACGAATGATATTTGTAGTTTGTCTAACAATATCACCAAAAGCAGTATTAGTAAGATATGGTGGATACTGTTTTTTCCCATTTACTAGTCCAAGATTAAATGAGGACTTATGTAATTCAGGATTAGTAACTTCCCTACTATATACAATCTTTGAAATATCTACGGGTGATGTTAGACTAAACGGAGTATCGCCTAATACCTCTTGACCAATTATATTCAGATCAGTTTCAAGAGAATCACGTTCACTGATATAGTCCTTCTCAATTCGTGCTAGTTCTTCAGTATCAATCGCAATACCGTTACGCTCAATCTCTACTAAGAATAGTAGCATTTCATTCATCAGAGTTACAATTGTAGTAAGTGATGAATTCTCTGGTCTAAGCCAGTCAGAAAGTTGCTTAACTAAAATTTCGGCAGTTGACATTACGTCTGCTTCAAGATACTCGTCAACAATAGGATACGGGATTTCTTCAAAACCAACACCACTCTTGAAATAACCATTAACAAGGTCAGCTTTCTTATGAGTTACGTCTCTATTCTGAGATACATATTCTAGGCTAAGCTTGGCCCTTACTCCACGAGCAAGAATGTATTCCCCAATCATAGTGTCATATGCATCCTTACCATCAAGGTCAAACCCCGATTCGATAAGCCACATTATATCATATTTGACGTTATGACCTACAATTACATCACAGTCATCAATAGCTTGTTGTAGTCGTTCCTTAGTGTCAAACTCTGTAAGATCATTATGATTGAAGAATGACTTGTTGTATTCTCCTAATACACTGTCAACTACAGTAACCCAACCTACAGCTACTAACTTGTTTAATGGATTGAATGGGGCGTTATCAATTACCTTCTTGATCTTTCCATCTTCATCTACTTCTTCAATGAATTGTACAGAGTTTTCAATATCAAGTACTAAGTATTTAATTGACATATCTACTTATCTCCGGTTCAATCTTACAAATCTCTGTTCCATGATACCCATTTAACTTATTCTTACCAACTGTAAGATACCTAAGTAGTTCAGGAGTACCATCAGCATTATCTGGCATCTTACCAATACCAATAATCAGATCACCTTCTGCGTATTTACCAGTCTTTGATCCTTCCATCATATTAGGAAGTAGAATAGTTTTATTATCCGCCTCAATAGAAGCCTGTGATAATCCTATTCCAGCTATTGTATGTTTTGAAAGGTAAGTTCGAAACCAGATGTACAACTCTCTAAGCTTGGCATGGCCTTCTTGATTGGTATCAATGTTAATCTTATCAAGCTGATCAATTACTACGATATCAGGCTTGTGTAGCTCTAAGAATGCCTCAAGCTTAACTGTATCCCAACCATGAGAGTCATGGATAATGCATCTATCTGCTATTTCTGAGAACTTACTATTTGCAAGTAATGGAGCCTTTACTATTTGCTCTTTACTCATACCTGTATAAGCTGAGACTGCCCGTAACTTTGTACGAATAGCAGCTTCTTCATTAACTAGGTATACGACCTTAGCGCCTTGATCAATCCACCCACCGGGAGCGCAAGCAAGACTAACACCGAAAGCAGTTTTACCTGTCTCCGGTCTAGCAAATACAATCATAAATTCGGCAGGGCCAATACCATATACCCTATTTGATAGGGAACTGATATTAAACTTCCATCTATTAGCGTCATCACTAACTGCTAACAATGCAAGTATGTCGTTTGATACTAGCTCTCCGAAATCATCAGGAGTAAAACCAGCATCAACCTGTTCTAATAGTCGTTTTAGCTTTTCAAAAGCCTCAGTACGACCTTCAGATATAGATATACCTAGACCAGCAATGTTACGGCCTATCTCTCTTTTCCATAATCCGTCAATTACATCAGAGGTTACATCATCTGACATAACTTCTTGTAGCTCTATATCAGCTACTATATTAGAAACTGCGTCTACTTCAGCACGAGTTGCAACAGGATTTTCATCCTTCCATAATGCTAGTAGCTCATCAGTTGAAACGTCTTTGTGATACTTATTATGAGCGGCTACAATAACTTCAAACAGTTCTCTAAGTTCCTCAGAAAAAAGTGGAGCGACCACTTGTGCTTTATGATCGCTCCAAAAGTCATAGGATAGCAGGCTCTTTAAAATCTGCTTATCTATTATATTATCCCTTACTTAAATACCGCGTATTCAACAATATCACCGACATACATAATGGAATTAGCACTGTGATGCTTCCACACTAGATGGGTTGCCTCTTCATAATCGCCTTGCATTGGTGGAGGTAGCATAATATTCATAAACTCTTTAAGATCAGGATCAGAGTCTCCCCGGAACCTAAGATGAAAATATTCACCGGGCTTAATTGGATTTTCTCCACCTGTCCACTGTTTCCAAACAAGGGACGGATCATTATGTGATTTAGTAATTGTCATTATGCTACACTTTCTGCTGTGAATTTATAATATGAGTTGGGTAATTTTTCTACTGTCCAAGGATTGAACTTGTACTTTTTTCCTAGTTCTATCCATGCTAACTTAACACCAGACATATTTTCTGAAGGGAATATATTATCCAATCTATCAAATTTGTCTAGTCTATTAGCATATTCAACTAAGAAGGTATAATCTTCTAATGATAAGACATATTCCTCACGCATTAAAGATATCATCTGTTGTTTTAAGGCTGTACTTAAGACTATCCTCTAGGAACAAAGCCCTATCTTTCCAGTAATGTAGTCCCTCATGTGCGCTGTTAAGGCCACTAACAAGCTGCTTATTCCGCTTATTAAGCCCCCGAACACGTTCACGTAAAGAAATCAGTTCTCTATTCTTCGCCATTATTTTTATTCCCTTTCCTCACGCATTAACGATATCTTCTGTTGTAGTGTGAACCGTTAACTTCAATGGTATCAATTGGACCACCCTTTGTATCACTATCGAATACTCCGATAACTAGTCTACCAGTATACCAAGCTAATGTATCGAAATTAGACCTATTTGTGAATAGCATTGGCCCGTCTTCAAACTGATGATGACCATGAACTACATGTCTAACTCCAATATCCATATCATGAGTTTCGCCATAGATATTGTACATATCACTATCCTCTAGACCATCTTCTCTTTGTGATAGTCTAGACGGGTGACTATTATACATCTTCCATCTAAGTCTAGATTCTTCCTGATCTTCAAGAGATTTACCGTTATCTACTCCTGCATGAACATATAGACGCTTACCATCGTCACGATACAAAGGTAGACCTAGAACAAACCTGATATGTTCTTCAGGGAATTGATAATTAGCAGTAAATGGAGCAAGACCATATGATTTATAGGTTTGAGCCCCACCATTATACATAACCCAAAAGTCTATGCCAATACCTAGGTAAGCATCTAGCATAAAGGATTCATGATTACCCTTAAGAGTAACTACACTATTGTATTTCAATCCATAGGCTGTTTTAGTTTTAGTAAGTTTAATAAGCCGATCAATAACTCCCTTACTATCAGGACCCCGATCTATATAGTTTCCTGTGAATACTATGTTAGGAATATTAAACTTATCCTTATCTGCCATGTATTTATCTGCCATGTAGTTACGGATCGTTTTAAGTGCCATGTTAAGAATATCAGATCGACCATGAAGATCAGCTATATTAAATGTTAGTCTACTCATTTCTTATTACTCATTTCTAAGTTTTCGTATTTCTCTTTAAGAGCCTTTAGTTTTTCTTCAAACTCTTTCTTTGAAATAACCTGATCTGCATAATCAGAATACAAGTCATACTCTGCTAAATCATAGCTAGTTGATCTGATTACCATGATCTTAGTTGATCTTAGTTGCGGCAACAAATACGCCAGTAAGAGCTTTAAAAATATTGCTAGAATATTCTGCCTTATCCGCCGTAAACGGATGCTCTGCTGCAAAACTCTTAAAATCACCAGTGAAGGTAAAATCAAGAGTTTCTTCTGCATCAGAGATAAGTTCACGCATAGTATATGACATCATAGCCCTATCGTATTCATCAACATCACTATGGTAGCCAGTTCCATATACAACATACAAGTCGTTAGGATGCTTATTGTCACTAAATACAGCGGCATCAACATCTTCATTAAACTTAATGTTAGGGATATCAATCTTTTCCATTTAATAGTTCCTTTATTTTCTCTGGTGTATAGTATTTAAGATCATCAGGGATGAAGATTACATTAGTTTTTATGGTTCCTGATAGTTTACGTGATATATCTAATGCTTTCATATTTGCATCAGGGTCGAGGCATATGATTACCTCATTGAAGTTGTCAATAATCCTACGTTTGTAGTTATCTGTTAAATTTGTCCCCAATAATGAGATTCCGGTATAGTCTGGAATGATGCCAACCGCACAGGCTGAAGGGGCATCCTCCACTAATACACCAACTGGACCGACTCCGCAAGCGAAAAATGAGCTAAGATCACCATATTTTACCCATTTAGCCCCATAATGGCCTAGTCTACGGCCAGAGTATCCAATTATGGGACCGTTTTTAGTCCTTGAGTCTCGTATTGGGAACATTACCCTATTTTCAGAAGGTGAAAACTTAATATCAACCAGTTTATTCTCATAAGATAGATATGAATTTACTGATTTCAAATAATCTAAGACTTCTTCGTTTGACCTAACTACTGTAAGAAATTCTGGTATTGGTTTTCCACTAACAGGCGCGTCGAGTTTATTATATTCCTTTGAAGTAAGTTTTTCCCTCATCCCGGCAATTGACATACCGTCCTCAGATATACCATGAGCAACACAGGAAGACTTAAAACAATGCCATTCTAAGACTCCATTTATTTTACTCACACCTAATGTATTCCATCCATTACAAAATGGACAGTTAAACCTAGATGATTCCCCGTCATGGACTTTAAGTTTTCTAACTGTAGTTAATTGCTCATTATAGCTCATCTACTATCCTTAATCCATTGAACAATATCTTCAAATGTATGCTTTTGCATTACAATTTCATTATGGTGCTCATCTTCTAGTTTAAGTAATCCGAACTCTTTGGAATACACAACGAATATATTCTTACCATTAGGATAAACAAACTCTCTAGATTGTTATGTCATGTCTAATTACCACATTATATTGACATAATGAGTAGGATATATTGACATAATGAGTAGGATGGATAACATCACCAGTATTAGTAGTAATCCATTCCTTATTAAAACGCTTAAAATAAGCCCTATACCAATTTACTTCATCATACTCCCGGTCATACACTATATAAAAAGTACCATCTTCTTGTTGTTCCGTAATTTCTCTAGGAAATGAATTATCCATTTTCATTGCTCCGTTATATGTACAGGATGAACGTTAAGTTTAAACTGTGCCTTCTCTTCAATTATCTTATCCAATGGTTCATACAAGGCCTTAATTACATCAAAGTCTGGCCCTCCTACAATTCCAATATGCATTTCACCAGTACTAGGATGATTCATTACTGCTACTTGATGAACATAAGTATTATCATTTGCCTCATAGTCTTCATTAATAGGAATGAAACCTAATGCTTCTACTGAAGCTAAAAGCTTATTAATAGGTGTAGGAGTTGTTCTGTCTTTAAACCATGATACCTCTTTAATAATATAGATGTTATCTTTATTGTAGTCATCTAGACCTCTAAAGATAAATTTGGGGTGTAGTATAGTAGGAAGCATGTCTTATCTCTCTATTATAGGGTTAGAGGGGTAGTGTAGATAGAAGCCTGCTAAACGCAGGTCTATTATACCCCCAAAAGTTAATCTGTCAAGAGGGAAAATTAATTTGGTTAAGCCTTTGATATTCCAAATCTTTTCTCCATTGCAGACCTTGCCATAGCCAAATTATACGGGCCATAGGTGTTTAGCTGATCCCGGTCAACGTGTCCACTGATTGACTGTCCTTGTGCATCACTTGCACCAGTTTCTAGAATCTCAGTTAGTACTGTTCTTCTAATGTCTCTCAGTTGTAGAGTATTAGGCAATAGCAATAGATCACGAATTAGCCTATAATCTTTATTGTATTGACTGTAGTGATATTGAGGCAGGAAAGTACCCCATTGTCTTACATTCCTATTATTCATCTCATTCTTAAGACGTTCCTTAAAAGGTGAATAGACAGGGATTTGAACAGTAGTACCTGTTTTCTGTTGTTTAATAGTAACATACTCATCTTTTTGATTATAGGCTTTTACAGGTAGCTTTATAAGATCACCGGGCCGTTGACCAAGATTGTAAGACATATCAATTAGTAGTGATATATTATGCTTACCTTCTTTTAGTGCTCTTAACCTAAACATTTCAATTATGTCTTTAGACCATACTTGTGATCTAGGTTCAGGAGTAGCTAACCCCATTTTTTCAAATGGATTATTATCCACAACTCCCTTACGCTTAGCAACATTCCAGATTCTTCTTAGTACTTTCATTGTGGCTACTGCTTTATTAGTCTTACCAGTAGCTACTAACTCGTCATACCAATCATCAGCAGTTCTTTCATTAATGCGCTCTACTTTGTTCATAAACATAAACTTAGTAAGAGCATGTTGCATCATCTGTTCATACATAATCTTACTATTAGTAGCAAGCTTTCTGTATTCTCTAGTTTCTCTATACCAGTCAAATAATGCTGATAGTTTCATCCCTTTAGTTCCTTATTGATTTCATTAATAGCTTTTTCAGATAGTAGACTAATCACCCTAAGTAGAAAGCTTAGAATTGTTATCATACTTATCAGCAAGGGACTTAATAAATGTGAATGTCTCAATATTCTTATCCACAATACCTTGTAGAATTTGCTGTTTCATCTGTTTAACTCCTGTTAGGGTTCCCAGCCTCCCATATATGGAACGCCTTAATCTCTATAACCCAATTGGCTGGCTCCTGTCAATCCCCTATTGACTTTTCTGGTGGGGACAGGTATAAAGGCAGGCTAGACCCAGTTCAACCGGAAATAAGGAAAATAATGCGGGCAGACTTAATTGATTATATGGGATCAGACTTAACTGTTGTTAACAGTGCTAGAGTAAGCTTTGATAAGGAAAGCGAATGGGAGGCAATTTGGGATACTACAATAGAAGATGATATTATACACAATAATAGTGTATCTTATGTATTATCAGATAAAGATAAAAAGCTTATTAAGTATCTAGCAAAAAATGGACACTGGACTCCATTTAGCCATGTTCAGATTCAAATGAGAGAGACAGTTCCTATCTTTGTTGCTAGACAGCGATTTAAACATATGGTTGGTTTCACATATAATGAAATTAGCCGACGATATGTAGATGATGATCCTGTTTTCTATTATCCAGACTTTTGGAGAAAACGCTCACAAGATAAGAAACAGGGCTCGGATGATGAACGCATATTAAATCATAGCTATATAGATGATGAATATGATGAGTTTATAGATTCAGCAACAAAGCTGTACAAAACTATGTTAGCTAATGATGTTGCACCAGAACAAGCTAGAATGATGCTACCGCAGTCTATGTTTACTTCATATTATGTTACTGGCTCCCTTGCAGCTTGGGGTAGAGCCTATAAGCAGAGAGTACATGGACACGCACAAAAAGAAATTCAATTTCTAGCAAAACAGTGGGATAATGAAATTGGGTCATTATCAGAGTTATCGAATAGTTGGAACGCTTTAAAGGAATAGAAAGATGGCTTGTGGAGTTTGTGTAAATCTGCCTTGCGGAGTATGTCACGATAGAATGGCTAAATCAATTATAACGTCATCATTGATATCTGCATGTTACCCAACATGTAATGAGTGTTATAATAACCAAGCAGAACCTACGTGGATATTTGACTATGTAGTTAAGCATGGACATAACAAAGAGAATGTTATCTTCTTCTTCTCTACTATAGTAGACGGTAAGTTAGTTGCATGGCAGGATTATGAAAAGAACAATAAAGAAAAGAAACCCGATAGCAAGCAAACTTAAAGACCCAGTATTCAGAAAGAGAATAGTTCGTGACCGTAAGAAATACGATAGACTAGTTAATAAAAAACAGATAGATATAGAATAGTTATGTTTTTCCTTGACATGGGTACAGAAGGCCCATACACTACACCCATTGAACCGGAGTTACCTAGATGAATAAGATATTGTGTACTGTAGCACTACTATTAGCTAGTACTTCAATTAGCTTTAGTCAAGAATTAGACTTTGATCCTTGTTCATTTAGTGTGCCACCTGATGAATTTGTTACTAATATATCTCAATGGCCAGATGAACTAGTACTTACTAAGGATAAGGAAAGAGTTAGAATATTCTGTAAAATACCAGTTACTCATGTGGCATATGGTTGCTTCTATAAAAGTGGAGTAACAGGTAAAACCCTAATTATGTTGTATGATACTGGCAACTCAAAAGCTAATGCCTGTATATTAAAACATGAAATGGCTCATGTTAATGGTTGGAGACATAACTAGACTATTATTTTGAAAGCGTCAAATGATCCCCCTATACAAGATTGTGGGTTTTTTCGTCGTTTGGGGCTGGCTCATATCCATAATGGCGAACATGCCAAAATAGCGCTTGACAGGTTCCTAACCATTGGCTATATGTCATCTATGCTCACGAAAGAGCAAATTTGAAACCAACAAACCGGAGTAAATAAAATGTCTGTTCCTAAGTTTCAGGGTATTGTTAAGGGAACTATTTCAGATATCCCTGATACCATTAAGTCTCGTGCTGTTGCTGTTAAGCATAACTGGGACGAATTTGAAGTTGGCGATCATCGTGATTTCCCCAATGATGCTAGTGGTATTAAAGCTCGTGCATCTGCTACTGCATTCTCTCGTGGTAGTAAGACCCGCGCACCTAGTAAGTTTGGGTCTCGGACTGTTGAACAGGATGGCACTAAGGTAATCCAGATTTGGCGTCTGGCTGATCCTATCACTACTGAAGTTAAGTCTGAAGCTGATCCTGTTCTTGAGGAAGTTAAGTCTGAGGTTAAGACCGCAAAGAAGTAACTAAAAACTAATCAAACCAACTTACATTACTGTGTAGCCCAGCAGAATGTAATTAAACTTTAACGGGCATAACATGAAATGGAAAATATTATGTATAAGATTATTTCTCTTGCTCTCGCTGCTGGTATGCTGTTTGGTACTGCTGGCCTTGTGTCTGCTGCTGGTACTCATATCCCGCAGGGCTGTATTGACGGTACTTCCCCGCAGGGTTACTGTGATGCGTTGAAGAATTGGAACGGTAGCACGTCGCGGAAGAGTGCCCCTCTTGTGTGTGTCCTGCCTGAAACTGTCCATAACACGCCTAGCGGTGATCGCTGCCTCTAATCAAATTTAAGACGAAAAAAAGCCCCGCTTTGGAAATCAATCCTTAGCGGGGTTTAATTTTGCCTAGTAGGTAGTTTAATTATTTGGATTTATAATCCTCTGGATCACCATAAAACGTTTCAAAGTTATGGGTTCCTTTATGTACTGCTTCTTTAATAGTACGTTTCCTGACACTTTCTACAAATTCAGGTAGAACGTCCGTAGTTGCATAATCTTGAACTATAGCTTTTGTTTCTCTTTTCATTATTCCAATCCACTTAGATATTTATGAACATTCTGCAACGCCCCGGCACCTTCACCAGCCGCAACCGCAACACGCTTTGTAGAGCCGCTACGCACGTCACCAGCAGCAAACACGCCTGACAGGCTAGTCTCATAGGGGAGAGGTATAATCGGCGTTCCTGAGCCATCTATGGGGCTTTCCTTCGCTATGCCATTAGCTGAGCAGAACATTTGATCCTGTAACAAATCAAATCCAGTAAGAATATATTTATTACTAGACAGATTTAAAGTCTCTTCAAGCCAAAGCGTTCTAGGTGAAGCTCCGATAAAAATACACATGCAATCGTAACTGTCCATCTTTTCTTATCCATCCACTAACTCCAAGTTTGTTAATTCAATCCAGTCTGAATTATCTTCAAACATTACATAAGCATGTTTGCACATATAATCAAACTTATTAGGTTGATCCTCTATCGCAAGTACCTCACCTTCATTGTCAGTATCAGTAATAATAACAATGTCACCGACTACGATAGTGTTCTTTACAATCTTTATCATAGTCTAGTTGCCTCGGTGAAGGAAGAGGGGCTCACGCCGCCGCCCTCCGGTTCTTATTGATCCAATGGTAGGCAGCGCTCGCCCACCGCTGGGCATCGGCAACAGTCTCAAAGTTGCCCGTTGACCAAGCCTGCGGCTCGTTATCGACCCACTCGGTGGGGCCAGTTTCGAATACGCGGACATAGTGGCCGGTCGCTTCGTCGCGAGCCCAGGCCTTAACGCCTGCGATGGACTTGGTATCTGACCAAGTGATTTGGCTGGTGACGTTGGCAGAGAATTTGTGGGTGCGGCCAATCTGGAATGTGGTGCGGTTGGTCATGTCGTCCTCCTGTTTCGATGTCCCCATCATACATGCTGGTTGGATGGTGTCAACGCTCACCATACGCCCCAATAGGGCCTAAAATAACATAGTCATACATTTTGGTTTTCTCCTTTGTTAAACCAAGTAGCAAGACCAAAGTTAATTGATCCTGCCAGTAAGTTTAACCTAGCTGAGCAGAAGTAGAGAATCAGTATAAGCCTCTCTTGCCTTTTGTTGTGCATAAGAAAAGAACTCTGACAAGTGCTCCATAAACACAAAATACCCAATACCAGACATTAGATCAACAGCAAGATGTACATACTGTTCATCGTCTACTGTATACTTATTATTCTTCTTTACCTCAGTTTCAAGAGCGATAATAGCAGCCCCTATCGCTGCAAAGCCGTCAAATGCATCTGACAAGGTGTCATATGAGGTATAATCGAAATTATACATATCCTTCAAAAGATAATTCACCGTAACAACAAGGCTGCTTGACACGTCAAGAAGGCAATGTTTAGAGCGTTGCTCAATAACTAAATCAATGTTATTGCGTTTAGCCCAATTAACTAACTCTCGTCTAACTTTCTTCATGGGATACTCCTTTTGTATTAATCCCAATATAGAGAGCTATATTTCAAGCTCCCTATAGAATGATTAATAGAGGGATTAGTATACCAATTCTAACCTCTTAGCAAGATCACCAAATGTATGAGTACTAACCTTATACGTATCAGGATCAACAGGACTGTAACCAAGTACAGTATGGTATAGAGTAGTGTTATAATATTGCACGTACTGCTTAGTTTTATCCATAAAAAAAGTGGACTGGCCAACATATCCATATGTGGCCACGAACTGGCCTAAGGCACATTCCGTAAGATTAAGTGAATGGTATTCTTCCTTAGGGTTTTTAGTCTTAACAAAAGCAATAAGCCGATTAGTGAAATCAGGAATTAGCTCTTTTGTTTTGTAGCTAAACATTTCTTTCTCCTTGGTTAATTTTACCGTTACGCGCGTCAATTTGCCTTTTCCTACCTGCGCGTAGAAACTAATTAATACATTGCAAGAAAGACATATAACAAGACAGACACAACTATACAAAAAATTATGGCAGTTCTGACCGGTGTTTTCATACTCTCCCCTTTCATTAACTCACAATCCCCTAAATATTAGCTAACTTAGATACGCTAGTCCGAATAGGGCTAGGATTATAATACCTCCTATAATGTTAAACGCTATGTACTGTCTAAGATCATAATTCATCTTATTTACACTCATATTTCATCAACAGAAAAGACCTTTGCCTTTTATCAAAACTCAATTTCAACAGGTGGGTTAGAAGTGTCATACACTGGCACCAGTTGGACAACCATGAAATCAGCCTTAGGAGTGGCCACCTTAAGCGCTTTGACCTTCTCAATAGCTTGATCTTCGATCATGGTGGTATCTACAGCCTCGCCTTTACCATCACGGATTTCATACTTCATATTGAAACTCTCCTATCATGCCGGTTAAAGACCTTCAACAATGCGTTCTGTTGCGGTTTTGTTAGTTTCATTTTACCATTCTCCTAAATGGTTTGGAATTAAGTCGAGTACGCTAACAAACGACTAAGCTTGTATAACTTAGCTTTTAAACCTCGTTAGCTAGGGATACATGACTTGTAGTTAGCCCATTATTAGGGTGAGCTAATCATGTATTTTAATTTTATCGTCATACTCAATAAGCCTAGGCAAGAATTACCCCGCCTAGACTTAGAATGTATGACCTCTAGTTGATCAACCGCATAAGCTTACCACCCGCAGTTTCCAACTTAATCCGTTCATCTTGAAACTTAATAGTCTTTGCATGTTCCGTTACTGCTGTAACGCAATCAAACAAACTATCAATCGGGCGCTTTTCAGCAACAATGAAGCTAGATTTGATACTTTCAACCAGCTTCTTGGATACTACTGGCAATGCCAGCTTAGAGGTAAGGAATGCACTAGCCTCTTTTGACCGGCGCAAATCCCTATCAGCCTCACTTTCATTAGTTACCGTCTTATCTATATCAACAATCCGGTAATTAACGGCTTCTAGAAGCTTAGTTTGTTCTTCGCTTGCCTTAGAATCAGCATACTTAGCGATTTGCTTAAAACCATCTTCCCACACATCTAGAACATTCTTTGTGTGACG
>Ga0208646_1000120_pt1 | contig 56828 bp, 77 predicted proteins | sample AntAceMetag02UK8_FD_184762 | JGI IMG/M metagenome (GOLD analysis project Ga0208646, IMG submission 184762) | Saline lake microbial communities from Ace Lake, Antarctica - Antarctic Ace Lake Metagenome 02UK8 (SPAdes) (version 2) | ecosystem: Environmental > Aquatic > Non-marine Saline and... | reverse complement strand
TGTTAACTGCATCAACTATTCTCCTTTTCCATTCTATTATTTACTGCTTTAAAGTGTTATTATTATAACACCTTTTAATTATTTGGTCAACTGAGCCTGACTTATAAGATCATAATCTGGTTGTAACACTCGTTTGATTTGATCTAATATTGTTGGATTGAGCAAACTATTTCTAATTAATTGTTGTATTTCTAATCCTATTCCTCGACTAGCATTTGTATCTGACAGAACTTTTTGACTAGGGTCATTTAGATCGTACGCCTGTTTAAGATTATTGTTTAACTGATCGTCTATCCAGAAATATTGACGAGGAATATCAGGCATTACATCTTTAACGTAATAATTTTGAAACCAAGTGTGGTCATCGAACCATACTACCTGATCTCCCATAAAGCGTTCAACCATAGGCCAATACTCAGTTAGTTTTTCTATAGTTAGACTTGGACCAAGATTACCAAATGTTGGGAATAAAATACTACCTTGTATATATTGGGCGAATCCTGACACAAAACGTTCTATTGGATCACGGAGTACTACAACTACTTCACTAACTTGATCATTATGCTCTGAGAATTTCCAATTGTTTTCTAATAGCCATTGGTTGATAAATGATGTAGCATTCTTAGGTATGTTTACATAAAACGATTTACGGTCAGGAGATAACATACCACCAGTATAATTATTACCTAGTCCTAATAAGTTATCATGTAGTTCTTTATTCAATTAAAGTTTAAATCCTGTATCATAATATTTTTCAATTTGGTCTATTGCATTTATTATTTGCAAAACTGGCAATCCTTGTTGATCATATGCATCTTCAATCTGCTCCCAATATTCCCATGTAGGAACACTTGGTGGAATATACACTTCTCTTTTTGAAGTCCATGCTCTGATTGTTTCTTTTCCGTAGGATACTAAAACTTGTTTCTTAGATTCGTGTCGTTCTATAGTAGTGATCATGTCTATATACTCTTCGGGTATTTCCCATAATATACCTTCAACTGTTGATTTAATAGATTGAATGATGTCTGCTGTTTCTGCAAAGCGTAATTCGTGACTGTACAATGTGCTAGGTCCAAAACGAACTGCTTCAGGACATATATCCATCATGGTAAATTCATTTGCAGTTAGTGCGTAAGAAAAGTATTTCATAAACTAATTATACAGTCTGTATAATCATTGTCAATGGTTTATTGAGGTGCATCAGCTTTTGCTTCATCAACAGTGTATGTTGATGTAAGCAATGTGGCTTGTTCGGATGTTTTGGGCTGTGAATTTGCAAATAAGTCTGTAGGTATGCCTGCTTCTGCTAATCTCTGAATATTCCTACCTTCTCGCATACTTGCTATCACTGCTTGTCCGCCTTTGATACGGGTATCAGCAAGTTTTTCTAACACATACGCACTACCGCCTAAGCTGGTATCTTGCCCTATGCTATGTAAGTTACTAACTAACCCTTGGACTGTTGTTTTTACTCCTGTCTGCGTGTCAGCCGGAACTATTCCTGCAGACGCTTGATTTGTTTTTTCTCGTACCATTTGATTACCCATATTTGTATATGCAGTAACACTCTGTCCTGCTTGCAATGGATACGAGTTAGCTATTCGTTGTATTTCAGTATTACACAGTTCAACAACAGCGTCACTTAATGCAAGTTTACTTGAATACACACCAGCTTTACTGGCAGTTAGCGTTATACCTGGAGGCAATGTCCATTGTGGGATTATTGTTGGGTTACCTTCGGCATCAAGAACCAATGGATTAACTATGGGAGTGTAATAAGCGTTCCGTGTCCAATGATACCATAACACTGTGTACAAACCATTACCAGCATTGTCAAATTCTTGCGGAGCTGGATGTGCTTGCAAATCGTCAAACTCCCCTAACCCATTGAGAATTGCCAATCTCTCAGCTTCTGCATTGAGCTCATCTTCATGTACCCATCCTGCGGCTGTGCCAATCACGTCAGTTAATAGTAGTTCTCCATTCTGTCCACTACCTGTTGCTATATTGTCAGTATAAAAATCAATAACATCTTGATCTAATCCGCCAGTTCCACTAATTAAATTTAACCCTTTAGTAGTTTCAAGTATTGCGGCCACTTGGCCTACTTGAGCTGTTGATAGCTGAAATACATTTTTAATTTGACCTAGAGCTCTTGCTAATGCTTTGTTAGCATCTGCAATATCTTCTGGTAACGCAGTGTACAGCGTGTTACCTAATCCGTTAAATTTTTCGTTTAGTGTTGCCATTATACGTAAACCTTGCTCAATGAACTTGCGGCGGATGCCTGTTGATTTTGTCCTGCTTCATATCCTGCACTTGGAATTGAAGTTAAACTAGGAAAACTGTTTGGCATTATCTTAGTAGGGTCTAACATATCTTGCATAGTAGTTAAGCCTGATACGTTACTTCCTAATATAGATTGTACTGTTGCTAAGTCATCTCCTTTAACGTTAGCCATTGCATTATATACAGCACTCATTAATCCTGTGCTAGCCGGTGCAGATCCTAGTGTTGCATAATTAGTACTTCCGCCACTTAATAGGTCTTGAGCGTTTCTCGTACCTGCAAACTCTACCAGACCGCCTGTTCCTAGTGCATCACCTAGACTAGAACCAGTTAATGCTCCAACGTCAGTTGAATTAATTAGGGTGTTAAGTGAGTTGGGATCAATACCTGCATTTAATAAACTTTTATTTAGAACAGCAAGTCCGCCTGCTTGTTGACTTAGATTTTTAACTAGACTGAGAGGATTTCCTAAATTGTTTAGATTGCCTAGGTCTATAATATTACCTACGTTAAGCATGTCAGTAGCAAATGATGGCAGAGCTTTGTTGGCAGTTGCTAATGCACCTGTCATTAAACTATCCTGCGTATATTGTGAGAATGTTTCACCAGCAAATGATTTCAGGGCAGTTATAAATCCATTTGATCCAGCAACTAGACCATCAGCGGCATTAAAATGTTGAGTAAAGACACCTAGGTCAGCACCCATTATCGCATCTGCTGTGGAGTTAATTAGATCAGTCATACCAAATGTACTACCTAGGTCGCTTAGAAAACTACTGGGCACAGCATTGCCTACGCCTGGAAATGTTAATCCTCCCATAGTGATTAAACCAGTGCCGCCTGCACCACCTGCGGCTGATATAGCTTCTGTTATCGTGCCAAATCCTGGGAAACTTGTAGTTGTTTTTGTGATAGCATTACTAATGCCTAAACTTTTTACTAAACCTGATCCTGCACCATTCAGCAAGCTAGCGCCTGCTGTCATTAGCATACCTGTAAGTGCTCCTCCGCATGCCATATCTAATTACCCACAGATCACATCAGAACTAGAAGTAGCTCTAGAGTGACCGCAACTATCTGAATCACCTTGTCTGATGACTCTTTTACCATTGACTAATACTGTTGAACTTCCTGGACCTATTACCACAGCCACACAGTGCATGTCGCACCCAGGGGAACCGCAACAAGGATGTGGGGTTACTGGGCTACCTGGATATACAACACCTCTGCCATTAACAAAGACATTAGAACTTGCTCCGGTAGCAACGCCACCTGCTCCATTGATGTCGCCTTTACGTACTACTCCTGGCATATTGTTATCCTGTTAAAATTTTCTTTTCTGGTGGTGTAACTATCCCTGATGTTGCTGTTTTGTAGCTAGCTTGTACTTCTGGATTAGTTTCAAACACCATTGTGATTGCATTAATATTTAGTCTCGCTGGTTTTTGTAATTCCATAGTAAATGCACTTGGGATCATTTGCATGCCATTTTGCCCTGGGGCTATTGATACAGGTTGTTCAATGACGTAATGAGTGTCTTTAACATCTAACACCTTTGTTACCATTTCTTCGCCTGAGTTTAATTTGAATGTGTATATCGTATCTTTTGAAATTTCCATTATTATCCTAGTTTAGTGGTTAATTCGTCTTCTGTTAACTTAATTAGCCCTTGATACCCACCTTCTACGAATAATTCTGTCTCTGTAAAGATTTGAGGCACCGACCTAAATCCCTGTGCTAATAAAAAGTCACGTGCTTCAGCGTTTTCATCAATCTTAACTACACGATGTTCTATACCTTTACGTTCTAAAAATGCCTTTGCTTGATCGCAGAAAGGACAATTTGTTTTTGAATACACGGTTAACATTATAAACTAAATCCTTTAAATGTATCTTCAGATACATCTTGTTTAACTGCACCAATTGTGTATGATGATATTTCTGTTTCTTGTGGTGCTACTTGTACAGTCCCGCCTGCTATCCATTTTTGTGTCCACGGAAGAGGATTACTACCACCTTTATAAATCTGAGGAAGACCTATTGAAGACATACGCTTGTTAGCAATCCACTCAACATAGTCTCTTAATAGCTGTTCGTTAAGTCCAATCATTGAACCATCTTTAAACAAGTATCTTGCCCATGCTTCTTCTTGCTCAACTGCTGTTCTAAATATTTCAACTACTTCTGCTTCGCATTCTTTTTTAATTTTAATATAATCTTTGTCGTCTTGTGGTAGCATTTTTAACAGATGCTGAGTTGATGCTAGGTGTACGTTTTCATCACGTGCAATTAGTTTAATAATTTTAGCATTGCCTTCCATTTTTTTAAGTTCAGCAAATGCCCATGAACAAGCAAACGACACATAGAAACGTATTCCTTCAAGAGCGTTAACTGAGTTAATACACAACCACAGTTTCTTTTTAAGTTCGTAACGATCAACAATTATCTTCTTACCGTTTACTGTATGTTCACCTTCACCTAATAGTTTATACCATGACCCGTGTTCTATTAGGTCGTCATAATATTTGGTAACTTCAGTTCCACAATTAACAATCTCTTCAATGTCCATCATCTCGTCGAATACTTTCGATGGGTCCGAAAACACGTTACGAATAATATGTGTGTAGCTACGAGAATGAATAGTTTCGTTAAATGCCCAAGTCTCAATCCATCCTTCAATCTCTGGTAAACTAACAAGAGGTAATAAAGCTAAGTTAGGTGAGCGGCCTTGGACTGAATCTAATAGTATTTGTCGTTTTAGATTACTTGTAAAGATGTGCTGTTCATTTGGAGTTAGATCTTTAAAGTCTTTTGAGTCACGCATGACATCAACTTCTTCAGGGCGCCAAAAAAAACCTAACTGTGTGTCAGTTAGTTTATCAAATTGTTTATACTTTAGGGTGTCGTATCTCTGTATGCCTGGGCCACCTTGTTTGTCAAGAAACGCTAGGCTTTTAAGATGGTTATTCTTGATGTTTAAAACGCTCATAGTAGATTTTATCTTTTTTATTATTATTTAAATTGTACAACTGTCGCAGTCGTCATCGTCTGCAAGTTCACTACTTTGATTAGATTCAACACTGTCTTGAATATCTCTGTCAATGTCAATCTCACCCTGTCCATCATATGTATTATTGTAGTATAACTGTTTTCCACCATATTTATAAAACATAATAACATGTTGTAATAGCTCACTCATTGGAATCTTGTCATCCTCATAATGCTCTGGGTTATAAGAAGTATTTACCGAGATACCTTGATCAATATACTTCTGGAGAACTGCCATTATTTTTAGATAGCCTAGTGGACTCTTCTGATCCCACAACAGCTCATACTTGTTCTTTAATCTTCTAAATTCAGGTACTACTTGTGTTAATGCGCCGTGTTTGCTTTGTTTAATACTAATGTAGCTACGTGGAGGTTCCACACCGTTTGTTGAGTTACTAATTTGTGCAGATGTTTCTGCTGGCATTAGTGCCATTAGGGTTGAGTTTCGTATACCTGTTTTCTTAAGTTGCTCACGTAACCCTTTCCAATCCACCTGATCTTTATGTGGCACTAGCTCATCAACATCTCGTTTATAAGTATCAACTGGCAGTATACCATGATGATACTTAGTTTCGTTTGATTTAGGACACGCACCATATTCTTCTGCTAGATCTGCTGACGCTTTAATCAAGTAGTATGACCAGTGCTGTGCCCAACGATCTAATTCTGGTAAACAGCTAGGGTTAGTATATGTAAAGTCATTCTTGGCTAACCAATAAGCAAGATTAATAATACCAACACCAAGGGGGCGTCTATTCTCTGTACTCATTCTTGCCGCTATCACAGGATAGTTCTGATAGGTTAAAAGGGCGTCTAATCCTCGCACAGCAAGCCCGCACGCCTTTTCCATCTCTTCGGGTGATCTGAATGCACCCCAATTAATAGCACTTAGTGTACACAACGCTATCTCGCCATTTGGATCATTTAGATCATTTAATGGTTTAGTAGGTAAATCAATCTCACAACACAAGTTACTTTGTTTAATTGGTGCTACTTTTGGATCAAACGACCCGTGTGTGTTAGCATGATCAACATTCTGTAGATATATTCTACCTGTATCTTTACGCTCTTGTATAAATGCACTAAACAGATCAACTGCTTTTAATGTTTTCTTACGAATTTTTGTATTACGTTCTGCTGTTTCGTATAGCTCTTTAAATCTGTCTTGGTCTTGAAAGAACGCATCATACATGCCAGGGACATCATGCGGTGAGAATAAAGTTATATCTCCACCACTTAATAATCTCTCGTACATTAATTTGTTAAACTGTACACCATAATCCATGTGCCTGACACGATTGTCTTCAGTGCCTTTATTATTTTTAAGTACTAGCAAGTCTTCAGCTTCTAGGTGCCATATTGGATAGTACACTGTTGCCGCACCATTTCTTACGCCACCTTGTGAGCATGATCGTGTTGCCGCTTGGAATAGTTTAAAGAATGGAATAACACCTGTATGGTAAGCATCACCTTTTCTAATAGGACTTTTAATAGCACGGATGCGACCAGCGTTGATTCCAATACCTGCTTTTTGCGATACGTATCTAACAATACTTGAGGCTGTAGCGTTAATTGAATCTAAGCTGTCATCTGTTTCAATTAGTACACATGAACTAAACTGTCGTTGACTAGTTCTTACACCTGCCATTACAGGAGTAGGTAAACTTATCTGATGAGTTGATATTGCGTCATAATAATCTTTAACGTATTGCAGTCTAGTACTCTTGCCATAGCTTGAGAATAATGTAGCCGCAATCAACATATATGTCATTTGTGGGCTTTCGTATATCTCATTTGTAACTCTATTTTGTACTAGGTATTTGCCGCGAAACTGTTCCATGGCTACATAAGTCAATGACTCGTCACGATTATGTTTAATGTATGAATTAATTTGCTCCCAATCATCTTCAGTATAATCTTCTAAGAGATGAGGATCATATAAACCAAGTTCGATATTTTGTTTGATTAGTTTAGTAACGTGCCACGGTTCAAAACTACCATACACATCTTTACGTATATGATAACTGATTAATCTACCAGCTACATGTTGATAGTTCGGGGTGTCTTCTGTAATTAAATCAGCGGCAGATTTAATTACTGTTTCTTGAATGTCTGATGTTTTGATACCGTTATAAAATTGTAAGTGACTTTTAATTTCAACTTCACTAGCCGACACGCCTGTAATGCCCTCACAGGACCATAATACAACCTTGTGTAGTTTTTCAATGTTTAACGGTTCTTTACTACCATCTCTTTTAGTAACTATAATCTCTGCCATCTCTATCCTATTTTTTTTAATAGTTGATCTTGTTCAACTGTATTTAATATTGTAAAATCTGTTTGTTCGCTATTTACTGCTAACCACGGGTCATAATTAAGTATATATTTCCGATCATCGACCAGGACTATATAAAAGTCACCTGCTGTACTGTCCTTTGCTTGGGCTAACTCGACGGTGGTATTTATACTGTCTAGCATTAATGTAGTATATGACATTCCTAATGCAATAGCAAGCTCATCATAGGAATTATCTGCCAAAAGTTCCCAAGGAGATGGCCAGTTTTCTTGGTCATGCCAGTGTACTACGTTTCTTACTCGAGGAGCATGTCCCCACCATCCAGCTATTTGGTTAAGTTGTTCTGCTATTGGTTTGTTTTTGCAATCTTCTCTGAGTTGGACCCAGGATTGGAGACGTTCTTCATAGCCCACGGGCCACATACTAGCCTAACTGAGTTAAGCTGTAAGTTATAGTAGCGTTAGCACCTGTACTGGTTGTTACATATTGTAAAGCATATGTTGTGCCTGAGGTATTTGCTACTGATAGTGTAACACCAGTTGAAGCATCTTCAACATACTCATCATCAACAAGAGGAGTACTAGTATTACGTACTTTCATTGAACCGTGTCTTATATTTGTGCCTCTCGTAATGGTATAGTCCATTGACCAAGCTGTTATGTTTGATGTATCCACTGTAAATACTGATGCGGCAACTGCTGTGTTATCTGTGAGTGTAGCAGTTTTACCACTTTCACGAACAAAACTACCTAACTGGATTTGTTTGGTATTATCTAATGCAATCGAAGTAGTTGTTCCTACATCAATTCTTGCATATGTTAAACTGTCTGCATCGCTACGTTCAAACATGTCACCAATTGATATGTTATTGTCAGTATTGAAATCAATTACTGGAACTTGCGGACTTGCACCAAATTGTTTACCGCAGTCGTCTAAGAAAATATTATGAGCAGTAGCACAAGTGCTAACTAGATCATACACAATTGCTGAACCATAAATTTGATTAAAGAAGTTGTGTACTGTTCTAAAGCCTTTAGGGCCGCCGTCTACTAGTGCATCACCTAACACAATACCATTGTATAATGTTTCAAATTTTGAATTACTTACTGACCAACCCTGGCAACGTTCATTAATTTTAAATGCGTATGTCATATTAGTAAATGCACATTTATCAAATGTCACAGAACGCGGAATGTTTGCACTTGTTCCGTTAGTTCTAACACAGCTAGCATCATCTGTAGCTACATTTAAATCAGAACTTGTTAGAGGCCCCTTAAAGCCAACTGAATCAAAATACATTTGATCAATTGATTCCACTAGGAATATATCTGTAATTTCCATTGCTTCTAAGGTTATTGCAGAAATTTCAACATTCCTGGGTGTTACTGCTGAGTTAGTACCAATGTTGATACCTGTTTGTTGTAAGCTGTCTGTTGTTCTAGCAAGATAGCTTGGAATAGTTGATGACGGATCAACATCTAGTTTGATCACTGTTGAGTTCATACCTTCGCCCCATATTTTAGCGTAAGGCGGAATTAATAATGTGTCATTGATTATGTAATTACCAGCTGGAAAATATAAACTTCTACGTACTTCTGCATTTAGTTCACGACAAAACAGTTCATACAATGCTCTGTTGATTGCGGCTGTGTCATTTGCAACACCGTCACCCACTGCACCAAAGTCCTTAACTGATACAAAATCATCTAACTTACCTTGTAGTGTACGTGTTACCGGAGTGCTTGTTAACTCTCCTGTTTTAACTGTGTATCCAGCTGACTCACCTTTAAATGTATATGTGTCTGCTAGTGTAACAATATCTGAAAAGGCAGTTAGTATTTCTGTGTTACCAACTACTGGTGCACCATTTGCTAGTGTGCCGTTCCCAATATATAATTGTCTAGTATCTACACTCCAGCCAAACTCTCCTCCTGCCAATTGAGGTAAGTTTTCTGCTAGACCTTGTCTATGTTGTATGCGTGAAATTTGTACTGTAGCCATCTTTTATATTCCGTTGTTATGTTACTATTTATTCGTATTCAACTCGTTTATTTTCTTTTCAAGTTTACGTATGTTTTTAATTTTTTTATACATGCCATCTAATAGCTTTCTTCGTTGCCATTTTTCTGCCTCTTCTTCGTATGCTACAAGGTTGCACAATCCGGTAAGTACAGGAACCGGCAGTTTAATGTTCCATTCTCCATTTTCTCCCATTTCTAAACTATGATTTGGTTCTATACTAAGGTTGTGCTCACGGTAGTACTTTTCTTTCTCAGAATCTAATACAAACGTATAGTTGCCTAATCCGTAGATGATGTTTGTTTTTATTAAATCAACTCCGTTAATTACAGCACCCGCAATATGGACGCACTGGTTTTCAGTAATGTTTCCGTTATTATCAACTGTTGTGTCTCTATTTGTTTTTCCTTTATAGCGTATGGATAATATGATTGAGTCAACATCTATTACCTGTCTATTAAAATGCAATCGTTCTCTATCGACATGACCTGTAAAGATCACTGTGTCATCTAATAGAACATCAACCAACGGGTATCTTCCTTGACAAGGACAACCTGTTAATGTCAGTAGTAATTCAAATCGACTGAATTGGCACTGATCTAACGTTTCTTTTGGTAAATTAACTAATAACTCAGGTCTTAGCATATTCATTTAACCTTTCCTCTAATTCGTTTTCTATTTGAGATAACATTACATCAAGTTGATACATTGTAGAAACATGTTGACTAGATGCATGATACCCCAACACATCCATTAATTCTTGCTGTATCAATCTATTGTATGTTCGTTGAATAAGATCATTGGATGGATCTTCTTTAGTAGTCCAATTAAAGTCGTTGAATGGATCTATAACCAGTCCTAAATCTTCTGCATGATCATGTAAGTATGTGTCGTTGTTAATATATAGAGGTGCTCCGATTGAAAACTTTGCAACGATGCCAGTTGCTACATATCGTTGACACTTAATTAAAAATTCTATAGTCTCAATGAACCTATCTCGGGTCTCAGTATAAAATCCTGAAAACATTAAAAAATGTGCCTTAATGTTATATTTTTCAAACATATCTAATTCATCAAACACATCTTCAACAGTCATTTTTTTCTTCATATCTTTTAGGATCGCATTACTACCGCTTTCGACACCTATTACTAAATTTACTACACCCGATTGGCTCATTAGACTATAGAGATCCTCGGGTATTTGACTTTGCGGTCTACAAATATATTGACCAAACCAGGTTATTCTATTTTCAATAGGTTGTTGATTGTTGTAATCTGCAACAACCTCCATCCATTCTTTAAATACCTTAAGGCTACCATTGACCAGACTGTCAGTAAATTCAAATTTTCGTATTCCGTGCCTCGTTGCTAATTGAACTATTTCATTCCCTATATCTACTCCGGTACGCATACGAAATCTACCAAACTGCCCAGGTACGTCGCAGAATGTACAAGCTCTTACACATCCTTTACTACCAGTGACTGGTAAGGATTTGCCGTCTGGCCACATATATTCATTTATTAGATAGTCATCGTAATCTGGAACCGGAGATGCATATTGATTTTTTTTCAGTGCAATTTCTTCTTTAATAACACCATTAATCGCATTAACACCAAGTTCTAATTCCAAATATTTAATAATATCATCTAACCCGTCGACTCCTAAGATAACGTGATCAACTAATTTGTTGATCTTTAAAAATACATGAAAAGGATTTAAAATATCTAATCTATTAATTTTTATCAGATTAGATAAACTAGTACAATTGATATTCAGGCCCAGTCCTCCTACTAATATTTTAACGTTGGGCAGTTGTTTACGTATTTCTTTAGCTAGAAAATATGCGGCTCTGTGTTGAAAAAATGTAAACACACTCAGCCCAACAACAGGGCAGTTTGAATCTTTAATATACCCAATGGCTCTTTTTAGCCATTTGTCTTTTGCGGCTATAGCACTCTCGCTTGGTTCTTCTGATGGCCGAAAAACCGAAGATAATTTATTAAACTGTTCTAAGTTTCTTACAGATTCGTTTATATAAAAATCTAATGATAAGTCTATAGTTTGAGCTGTGAAGCCTGCTTCTTTGCATGCTGATTTAATTAATGCAGGTGCTCCAGGTAACCTATCTACAAACAATGTAGGTAACGAACAAATTAAAATATCAGTTTTATTAGACATAGAGAACAAGAAGATAATAAGTTAACATGTGTAAGCCCTGATCAACTGAATTTATCCACCAAAACAATTTATCTTTACGTGTACTACCTAAGGCGTTGTTAATTCTGTGTTTACAAAAATCAATATTCCAATGTGCTACATAATCAACAAGTGCCAGAGCTAATGCTAGAAGAGGACTAACAAAAAATAATGCAACTAGTAAAGTGCCTAACCCATGATGGAAATAGTGTAAATGACAACCAAAGTAATGTTGTTTATTATGTGTCTTACCCCAGAGAAATTGGCTTTGCAGACCAAGGTCGCATATTATGTGCTTTACTATTAGAAAAAATAGAAAATCAATCATCGTTGTTCTTTATAGTATTGTTCTACGCGGTCCCACCATTTTTGTTTCCACATATCCCACTCCACACCTTCTGTTATGAACTCTTGATATTTATAGTCCTTTGAACACATTAACACAACGCCTTTACGTATGTCTGTACCATATACTTCGTTGTGTGCTTCGGCGTAGGCCACTAGTTGCATAAAGTAATCTTCAATCCATTCACGCTTCTTAGGCTTGTTGGTTTGTTTAAAGTCGAGTATTGCGGCTTCACCTTTATGTACACCAACTAGGTCAGTTGTACCTGCATATATTTTCGGAAAGTATAAAGCAACTTCAGTTCCCCAATACTCATCTACATTGCATAAGCCCTCTTCAACAACTATCTTGGCCATATCTAAACTCTGCTGAGCATATGGATTTGATACTGACTCCTTTAGTTCCTCACCTAGCACATATTTTTCCAAGTAGGTGTGCATGCGTGTTCCACGGTTAGCGGCTTCTGTTACTATTTCTGTCGCTTTTGCTTCGCCAATACTCTTACGCCAATTGGCTAGAGCTTTTGTTTTTTCTGCTGATTTTGTTTTGTCTAGGATTGTTGTGACCGAAACTAATTTTTCTCCATTAGGGGTTTGATACAGTCTTTTACCTGTAGCATCAGTAGCTCTGCTAAGAGGAATATAATTATATTTGTTTGCTAATATTGCCATAGAGTTTTTGTACCTTGTATTCTGATATATTCAATTCTTTTGATGCATGCCTAATCGATTGATATGTATTGTCGTTTATAGTAATTGGTTTCCTATTAGGTGGTAAATATTTACTTTTTTTCTCTCTTATTTCTTTAGCTTTCTCTATTCCAAAAATTTCTTCATTGGTCTTTCCTTTTCGCCAGGCTTTACTTAGTTTAGCAGATACTGATTGTTTTTGTCTAGTGGCGTTACTTACTTGTTTACCCAAATGAGTTTTTTTAGTTGTTTCTCTCATTTTTTCAGTTACTTGTCTTTTACCACTACTATATGCTTCTTTAAGTGACTGAGCACGTCTATCTTTTTCTTCTTGAGATTGAATTCTTCCTTTGTTTATTTGATTACCTATCATTCTTGACTTATATAATTGTCTTCGTTCATCGGAATATTCATTATGCGGTGGGCGATTATCTTCGCATAAGTTAGTTAGCAAACCATCAATATCATATCTTTTTCTTCTATACTTTTTTATTGTTTCTTTTTCATACTCATAGGCAATTTCTTCATTTTCACTCCAAAAAATATACTCAATTGTGGGTGTAAGCCCTTCGTTTAATAGTTGTCTTATAACATGATCTTTGTATGGATTTTCAGTATTTTTGCCTCGTTGATTTTGTAAAATATGATATTGGGCTCTTTTACCTTTGCCTTTTCCAGCGTAAAATGGAATGTTAGTTTTTGGATTTTTTAATAGATAAACATAGTACATGGCGAAGTCTCCGTTACTACTATATTTAGTTAAAATGAAAAATAAATGGAATGGTCAATAAGCATACTATTAGTATATATGGTCACCTAACAGAAGTCAACTAAACTGTGAAACTTTCTCCACAACCACATTCAGCTTTAACGTTTGGATTGATGAACTCAAAGCCTTCATTGAGTCCTTTCTTTTGATAATCTAATTGTAGACCGCTAAGGTACACTAGATCTTTCTTATTGACTACTAACTTAACACCATGATCTTCAAACACTTCGTCAAATTCTTCTTCTATAGTGTCAACAAACTCTAATACATAGGCCATGCCTGAACAGCCTGTAGTTTTTACGCCGATGCGTAAACCAAGAGTGCTTGCTCTATTGGATATATATTTACTAGCCCGCCCTGCGGCTTTTTTAGTTAAAGAGATCATGTGTTTCCTTTTCTAATCTTTCCATTACACTTTTACGCTCGTGATCTGTATAATCAAGCCATTTAGTTACTTCTTCTACAGTCCGTCCACACCCAATGCACACCCCATTTTCTGTTCTGCATATTGCAACGCAAGGTGTTTCTATTAGCTCAGCCATACTACGCTGTTTCTTGCTTTTTTCTATAGTCTGCTAGAGCACTTTTAATAGCATCTTCTGCTAGCACTGAGCAATGTATCTTTACAGGCGGAAGAGCAAGCTCTTCAACAATTTCCATATTTTGGATTGCTTGTGCTTGTTCAACTGTTTTGCCTTTGAGCATTTCTGTGACAAGGCTTGAACTCGCGATTGCCGAACCGCATCCGTAAGTTTTGAACTTCGCATCTGTTATTACTCCATCTTTTACTTGTATCTGTAATTTCATAACGTCACCACACGCAGGTGCACCTACCATGCCAGTACCTACTGATGGGTCGTTCTTATCCATAGAACCTACGTTCCTAGGATTTTCATAATGATCTAATACTTTATCTGAATAAGCCATATATTACTCCTTGCATACTATAATTAGTATACTACGCTATTTATGTGCTTGTGTCAACCCTGAGTGGTAAAAAAAGCCCAGTCTGGCTAGAGAATGGGCTTTTGTGGAGCATATTAATAGTTATCTAAATTCTTTTGCTTAATGATCTTTTTGCCATTTTTTTAACAACATCTCTTGCTTTGTCTACGGGCATTTTTAAATCGTTTGCTATGCCAAATTCAATTGTGTCTTGATTAATATTTGTGATCATGTTTTTTAAAGGAGTTTGAGTTGAAAGTGCCTGTAAGTTGCCAAGTGATACGTTTACACCTGCCTGTCTTGCCATGTTAATGAATGTGTCTGTTTTAATTTGGGGTTTAGTTTTTAGCTCGTCGCTTTTACCTATTAGGTATTGTATCAGTGAGGCCAGTTCTAACGCCTGCCCGTTAACCTCAAACAGTTTCATTTATCTTCTTTCTCTGCCTAAGTCTGGTTCTAGATCTGGTTCAGTAATATCACCATCGCTGTCTGCATCTAATTCTGGTGGAGTATCATTATCAACGCCTGCATCTAGATCTGGTTCACCACTAAATTCGCTTGGGTCAACTGCTTGTTCGCCTGTTAAGGGAGCCATAGCCGCTGTTGCTTCTGTTTTTGCTTGTTCCAATGATCCTAGTAATGTTGTTAATGTTGCTGTTTGTGCATCTAAGAATGATTGTGCTTCATTAACACCAACTTCGTTACGCATCATTTCAACTAATCCAGGTAAATCTTTGTATTGCATATCTGCAACATCTTCCATCCAGCCTGCAATCTTGTCTACCATGTCCTGTGCCGCTAAAACAACTTGTGCTGTTTCAACTTCAGATTCTGTTAGTTTAGCTTCTTTCATTTTTTTCTTCTTACCGTAAGCACCTTCTGTTTTCTTTTTATGCTTAGATCCACATGCTTCTTCTACGTCATCTTCTTCTTCATCTTCAGGTTTAATGTTAGCCATTACTGATGATGTAGGATTAGTATATGCAGTTCCGCCTTGATTGCCGCTGTGGGTGGCACCATACTCTATCAATTGAGCACTTAATGCTTGTTCCATCATAAGCAGTTGGAGATAAGCTGGGCTTTTCTCACTGGTATGGAACTTAGATGTACCTTTAGTTTCTTTAATTAACTTTTTAACTTTAGTGAGCATTGTGCGAGCATTACTTTCTTTCAATGCAGGGACATCTACCTTTGACGCAAAGTAGCTGTTGATCACTCGGCTAATAAATTTAGCGTCTGTTTTTGGTTGTATGTCTGTTAACTTCATTGTCTAATTCCCTTTGTTGGAAGTATTTAGCCTTGTTGACTACTTCATTGATTTGTTCTTTAATATTTTTTGTGTCATCTATATATAACTCAACTCTAGCCAATGCGTTAAATTTCTTAAAGCTGTCTTGAGATGTAGTTAAAATATGGTGTGCTACTTCAATGTCAAACAATTTTGACTGTAGTCGGCCATCTAATCTTTCTAGTAATTTAGAATCTTCATACTTAAAGTATTTTTCAAATATACAATAGCTAAGTGCATTACGTGACGAAAGAAAAGTGTTAACTCTTTGATCTTTATTATAAACAACAAACCCATCTTCCTGTTTACGTATGCGATACTTACCAAATACCTCGTAGGTGTCTTTCTTTTTTACAATTATGTTTTTAGATACTGATGCAATGCTCTGCTTGGCGAGGGCATTAAATTTCTTAAATGTTGGGCTCGCCGCAGACATAGTTATATGGTTGTGAAAATGTATGGCACCATAAAGTGTACCACCATCCATCCTACTAATATGACCAAAGATCCAATTATAGTTAAACTATATTTGATTAATTGTTTTTGTCGTGTATTATTGTTATATGTGATCATTTGTTTGATCTCATTGACAACTAGTTCTAGTGAACTAACCTTTCTCTCAACGTCGTCGAGTTTGTCTTCCAATGCGTTATACCTCTCTGCACACAATTCCACGTGGGCTTCTAGGTTTTCTTTTTCAATTTTTACAGCACTCATTTTATAAATTCCATCAATAGGTTTTTATCACTGAATCTAGTGTGTTTGTAATGAGCCTAAAATGTGCCTAGTGTATGTGTTTGTTCTGTGATGCTTTGCGTTTATTTATCACTTCTATTGGTTTTGGTGTAGGAAAAAGGTATTACACTTTTCACCTATCGTATTGATTGTATTAGATATTTTGGCATTTTCGTCTAGGCCTGTTATGATAGGAACTCCGTTAAAGTCGTCTAACAGTATACCAAGTAGACTACTTGTGTTTGCAAATACACTTTCTTGTTCGCATTCAAATGCAAACATCCATACATTATATTTAAATCCTAAGTCCTGAAGATATGTTTTACCAAATGGCATCACAATAATATCTCTATCATCAATCATTGTAGGTTCAATTACAATAGTGGGTTGATTACGCATTGATATCAACTGTAAAAATGTTTCGTAGTTGCGTTGCTGATTACGTTTTTTAGTGTCTACGATACTACTAGGCCTGCGAGTGTACCTTGTAGAAGTAATATCAGCTAATGTCCAACACACTATCATTCTTCAATCAACTTTACTGTGGTTATTAGTTTGTCTAGGTACTCTTTGATAACAGGATGTTTACTGGCTAGTTCGTCCCATTCTGACCTATATGACCACATGACATCAGAATAAAATTGTTTCTTAGGTGCCCGAAGATTTACTAACTGTCTTTCAAAATGTTTATCACCAATCTTCCTGCGATAGACCGTTTGTCCACGATCAGGACTTTCGTATATCCAGTCTTCTTGTTTTGGATTCATAATGATATTTAAGCCAATAAAAAACCCCACTTAAAAAAGCAGGGTTTTTCAAAAGTATTATACTTAAACTGCTATGTATAAAGGCTTTAGTGTTACTGTAACGTTAGCACAGTTAATTGAGTCTACTGTACCTAATGCATCAAATGCTGTGTCAAGTGCCGCTTTTACAACTATATCGCCGCCAATTCCTTCAACTGCAAATGTTTGTTCAGTACTTGAGTTACCTAAAGCACCAACTGCAATAACTGTTGCAATATCGCCGATTGTTCTATGAACAGCCGCTTGTGTTGATTCAGGTCCTGTTTTACCACTTACGTCAGATGGATATGTAACTGTGAAAAATTGTAAGTTTCCGTTAAATTCCACGTCATATTCTGTTGTTACTGGATGTGTTCTTGTTACTGTTGCCATTTTGTATTTCTCCTAATAAATGGGAATTTGTTTCTTCCCTGCACTTATTTAGCTCAAAATACCAAAATTATTTAACCTGGGTGATAGCGGTAACTAGTTGATATAGCTAGTTTTAGCCAATAAAAACCCCACTTAAAAAGCAGGGTTTCTAAATTCTTACTGTATTATTTAAACTACTGCCGCTGTTAAGATACCTAATAGTGTAAGTGTAGCTGTTGCATTACTTAGATCAACTGAGTCAACTGTGCCTAATGCACGAATTGCTGTTTGCAATGTTGACGCAACCACGTTGTCACCACTAATTGCTTCAACAGCAAATGTTTGTTGTGAGTTTGTGTCTAACATTGGGCCGACGGCTACAATTGTTGCTGTTGCCGCAACTGCTTTAAGTACAGCCGCCTGTGCACCTTCAGGGCCTGTTGAAGCCGCTGTTGCTACATAATCTACTGTTAAAAATTGTAGGTTACCTATTGATTCAGTATTGTTACTTGTTGCTACTGGATGTGATCTTGTTAATGTTGCCATTTTGTATTTCTCCTAATAAATGGGAATTTGTTTCTTCCCTGCACTTATTTAGCTGAAATTACCAAAATTATGTGTCTAGTTTTACTCCGCTAACCTGTTGATATAGCTGGTGTAAGTCTGAATTAACTACTCTTCTCGACATCTGTAAGAGGCGTTTTTGCATCCATTTGCGGTCTGATGATGTGGATTTTGTAGTATTTTGCACCATTCTACGCATACGCATTTGATCACCGTCTAGGTTTGGAAACTTGCGTTGTAGAATTAACATTAGTTGGGCAAAGTCGTTTGAATCTAAATCTCCTTGAGACATAGATCTAATTACTCGTTTAATACGCATTTCAGGAACAGTTATTTCCCAATTGTTAAACAGCTTGTCGGCATATTTGTGTTGTTCTATAATCATGACCAGCATGTTATATAAATCAGGCATACTTGCTCTGAAGCCATTAAAGTTTAAATTGTTTACTATTTCTTTAGCATACTTAACTGCTTTAGGTTTATCTAGATCATATAATGATCTTAACATCAATAGGTGTGTGAATGTTTGGCTAGCTAACTCGCTGACATTTTTGCCTGCTAGTTGACCTAGTCTACGATACATTCTTGCTTCTGTAATATCTTTAATAAATTCCATTATTGTATGTTCTTTGCAAAGTTTGATTTTGAAAATCTTAATCTATCTACAAGTTTAATACCGCTAGTAACATATCCTTCATGTCCTGGTTCGCCATCTATGCTTGCTTCTATACCTGAACTAGCACCGTCTAGTTGTCTAACAATTTTAGTTTTAATAGCACCTATCATTCTAAACAATGTAAACACTAGTTCTAATGCACGAGCATTGTCTGTGCAAAACTTAGTTAGTCTTTCTAATTTTTGTGGAGTTACTTTAGTTGATGCAAACTCTAAAAAGCCTTCTGCCATATTACTAAAGTTACCTTGTCGTACTTTAGCATTACCGTACTGTTTCATTAGTGCTGGTAAGTTAGCAAGTTGGTACTCACGTAGGCTTGCTGGATTAAACAACACATCAATTTTATCTGAGTTCTTTCTTATTGTTGATTCAAGTTCACTTAGTTGTGCTTCTGGCACATCAACAGTTGGTGTTTGTGACATTTTAGGACCTAGTATTAATACCTGTCCTTGTCCTAGTTGTGCAATATCGCTGAATGGTTGTCCTGCATCTTCAGGACTTCTTTTAAATGTGTGTACTGCCAATGCGGCTATGCTGTTACCTATTTGATCACCTAGGTCTGTTCTTTTATCTATTGCATAAGAAACTGTGTTTGGAGTAAAGGTATACTTACCGTTGCTTTCAGTTGGTGTACCTACATATAGCAAGTCGCCCATAAGATAACCTTTCATACCTTTTGGTGTTTGTGCTTCTAGTGCAGGCCATATAGTTTTATACATGTTAACAAGGTCACCTCGTTCGCCACTACGTTGTTGCATTATCTTTTCTAATTGTTCAAGACTTGTTGCTAGACCGTTGTAGCCTTTAGCAGTAAATCCTGACTTGTCTGTTAACACAAACTGTCCTTGAGGATTACGTCCAAATATTATTGCAGGCTTGCCGTCCCATTTAATTGTAATGTCGGCGGCTTGCTTAGGTAATGATCTTAAAGTAGCAATGGCCTTAAGTGCACCTTGACTAGCACCATCAAATATCATATCTTCAGGATGTTCTATACGAGCACCTTCAATGATAACTTCCATACCTTGATTAACAATACGATCTCTAAGGCGTGCCATAAAGTTTGCATCGTTGGCATCTTCTAACACTAATCCATCTCTTTCAAATGTTTCTTTAGCATCAGCTACTAGTTTTTCATATTCTGGATCTTGTTTAGCTCTGGCTATAATAGTCTCAACTGATCCTAGATCTTTTCGTGTACCACCAATTAATATTCTAGCAATTTCGTCTGGGTCTGTTGACAACACTTTATTAGATTCTCTAACTACAAGTCCGTACTTGTAACTCCACTTGAGGCCTCTTGCTTTAGCAATGCTTGCTAATAGTATATGTCTATGTACACCTTTGAATTCGCTGTTACCAACAACATTTAAACTAAACTTCTGCCATTGTGGATTACCAAACATAAAGTCTGTCTGCACGTAACCATTTGTTGGATCACCTTTTATAGGTGCTTTGTAATGCACACTGTCGCCCGACTTAGCGATATCTTTATCGTCAACGCCCTTTGCCTTCAATGACTGTATTAATTGGTCTTTTGTAATTTTTGTAACATCAACTGCTAGATCTAAGTCTCCACTGGTCGCAGTGTTTCCTGTACTACCTAACATATTATCTAATAGAGACAGTCCAGTAAGTTTTTCTAACTGTTGTACTGTTGGTTTGACATCCGCAAGATTAATCCTTTGAGTTAAAGGTGTTCCGGTTTCGTCTTTGAATACGTTTCCACCCTCAAGTATTATCATGCTTTTATGTCGCCTTTAGCAACTTCATCTCTGATTCTATCGTATATTTCTCGTTGTTGCGGATCTTTAAGATTCAATTCCATGTTACCTGCTGTGGCAATATCCCCCACAACTTTAAATGGAGCAGTGTTAGCTCCTGCCAATTGGCCCGCTTGCGGTGCACGTGATGGTTCCGATTCTGGATCTAATGCTAACTTGCTTGCATTAGTTAATATTGTGCTAAATGATTGTTCTGTTTGTTTTGGATCACTAGTGATCTTGTTTACTAGGTTAGCAACTATTCCCTGAAAGTCACCGCCGGTGCTTTTTAATTGATAAGATCCTAATAGATTATCGTCTATCCATTTAGTTAACTGTTGTGTCTCTTGTTGTTTTGTTAGGGGGTTGTAATCATTGATACGTTCTAAATTTTGTTTCATCTTGCCCCAAGCTCTTGCGGCCACTTGCGACATTTGTGCTATTGCCTGAGCGTTTACACGAGTGTCCTTAGATTGTGTGTACCCTTGTACAGCCGCTTTGGTACCTTTAACAAGTCGGTCTAGTATGCCTGCTTCTGTAATTTCATTAATCTTCATCTTTACGTCTCACTGACCTATAAAACTTTTTTGGATCTCTAGTTTTAATAGCGTTAACGAACTTACGTTGAAGGTCGTCTGCTTGGTCTCTGTCGTATGCCATATCAATCTGTTCAAACAGATTAATTGCTGACTGGATAATATTACTGGCACGGCTTTCAACAAGATGTGTTTTATCTTTTGGAATGTGCAAGTCATTTAGTTCGTCTAATATACTTCTAGTCTTTTTTTGCATGGTTTATTATTCTCTCTAGTTTGTATATTTATCAACTTCATAAACATAATATTCTTTAAGATTTATTTCATGTTCTGCCTCATGAAATACCTCAGCTTCGAAACTTCTTAAAAGGTTTTGATTATACAAGAATGAGTTCTGTTCTTGCCATCGGTTAATTGATTGCTTGTAATTATATTTTTGTATAACACTAATGAATTCTGGTTTCATCTCTACAATGTCAGAGAATTCTAAGTTAATTACCTTATCTAGTTTAATTGGCCTAAATGGTTTAAGATAATTTTTAGCTGTTTCTTTAGCTTTATCTCTATACCCCTGATCGTTGCCTGTCTCTGCTAGCCAAGGGTCACTGGGAATATAATAATGGTTAACTGCTCTGATCCACCTATAGAGTCTACTCTTATACGTTGATGTAGTAATATTAATAATACTGTTAACAGATTCTAACGGTGTGTTTCCTAACCAACAATGTGTACCTATCCATTCAGGCTTACCCCACTTTTCTAATTTAGTAAACAGTTTTTTCTGATCGAATTCTTCAAAAATTGATTCAGTATCTCCTATCTTGCCAGCGTCGTGGTGGAGGCTTGCTATTCCTCCGTTATATATACTAACCACTGAAAACGAATCGTTTAATATGTCGCATAACATTCCGCCACAGGTATAATGAGGGAAACATACTAGATTATACATTGCATATCTTTAATAATGAGTCTTTCCATTTCTCTTCTCTGTCAGGATCATAAGCAATAAATTCAATGCCATCGACAAGATCAACTATCTTTTGATCTAGTTTAATATTTAATTTAGGTAATATTTTTTCTTTAAGATAGGTTAAATGAATAATGGGTTTTGGTTGCACTTCATCGCCTCTATTAGAAAATTTTTGAGAATACGATTCCATACCATCGGTGTCAACCCAAGGTAATACTTCTGTGTCTTTGTCTAAAAAGTCAACAGCATAAGTTGAAAAGTATAGATGTTTAATCCCTAAAGATTTTAACGTGTGTGATAAGGATATAGCAAATAATTTAGATCTATTTTGAGACTGGGTTGGTCCAACTAATCGATGATAACTTTTAATTATTTCTAGTTTAGATGCACTTGAACTCCACCAAGTTTGACCAAACACTGTTGCTTCTATATCCTTATATATTGGATCAGCTTGTTTAATAGTTGTTGAATACTCATCTTCTAATAGTTTATCAAATCTATTAGACTGAGCCCATTGAACTAAAAATATATCATCCGATTTTGCCTTAACGGCCGCTTTGATTGCACAATTAAAGATAAACTCATTACCAGCTCCAATGTGTCCGTAGTTTTCTACGGAGCCAGTGAGTGCATCTAAGAGTTGAGGCCATTCAGGCCATATATGTCCTGATGCAAATCCATCGCCAAATGTGTAGATCTTCATTGGGTTTTAATCTGACTTAGTAGACTTTTTAATTTGCTACTTTGTATGTCAGCTGTTACTTTACCGTCTTCTTTTTTAGATTCTGTTGCTCCATCAGACACTGTGCTAGTAGATTTAACTGAGTCCATAATTTTACTGCCGCTCGGTGATGGTCTATTGTAATCACTCTGCCCTTCTTCACCCAGATCTGTGATACGCAATGTATCTACATTAAATTCTAAATCTACTTTTTGTCCAACACCCGAACTTGATCTAGTCTTCATTAACTGTATTTGATATCTGCCACGTTCTCGCATTGCACGACTTGTAAAAATACCAAACACATTATCAGCAGTATTAATTTTACTCAACCCACCTGCAATGTGACTGTGATCAAACTCTACTTCTTCCACTGCACCCCTATTCAACTGCGATGCTGTAACAAATATAATGTCTAGTTCTTTTGCTAGGTTACGCAATTCTTCTGACACATACTTGTCTTTAACAAACAAATCATTTGGCGACACTTTAGCACTCACCGGCATCAACAAATCTAAGTAGTCAACACAAAGAAAGTCTGGCTTTTTACCAGTTTGTATTTCAAGTTCTTTCATGTATGCTCTGATGTCATTTACTGTTGACTGTGCTGGCATATATTTAATACGCAAGTGTCCTGCTTTTTTACCTGCAAGTTTAACTTTCATTTCAACATTGTCAATATCTCTAAATATTTCTTTTGATGCAGTGTTAGTCATCATTGAATCCATACGCATAGCACACAAGCCTTCACTTAACTCTAGTGTTAGATAACAGCCGTTCATACCCAGCATTGCCCAGTTTACTGCCATGTTCTGCATAAACAAACTTTTACCTGAGCCGGAGCCTCCTGCCCATATCTGTAGTTCACCTCTGTTAAATCCGCCATACAACAATCTATCTAACATTGGCCAGCCTGTTGATACTTGCCCGTTACTAGACTTAATTTCCATTAGTCTGGCCTTAGGATCTAAGAAGTAATCTGTGCCCATATCTTTTGTTAATGATATCTGTACTGCATCTTTGATTAGTTTCTCTACAGGATCGTAGTCACCTTTTTCTAATAAGTCAGCCGATTTTAGAATTGCACGTTCTAATTCTTGTCTACGTGTAAACTTTTCAAACTCTTCTAAGAACCAATCAAAGTGTCCGTCTTTGGCTTCAGGTATTGGTGACAATTGAATTTTAGTAACAGCAGATACCTGCTTCATGTCAGGCATAGTGTTATGTTTGTCTGCGTGGTCTTTAATAAACTTTGCACATTCTATTAGACTACGATCAAAATTTTCTGGATTAAAGATATTTTGTATACGAGTATAACTCTGTGCATCTTGCAACATCATTTCAAGAAATAATCTTTGTATGTCAATTCCGTATTCTTTTAACAAGTTTCTTCCTCATAAGTTCAATTTTAATCTTACTAGTTTCTCTGTTATTCATAATAGTTATCAGAGTTCCTAATCTGCCATAACGTTTTACTGCATCATTTACATCTTTAACACCTTCGTGCCATTCAGGCATACTTACTGCCCACCCTAATTCTACTGCTCGTTCAACAAGTTTTAATCCTGCCTCGTCTTGGTCTGGTACTACTGTTATTTCTTTACGCAAGCTGGTAATCAGTTGTGCTTGCTTTGCATTAATATCATTATGTAATACTGCTAAACAATTCAGACTAAGTGCATCAAATATACCTTCAACTACTATTGCCTGTGTCCAATGATCTTGTTGTAAGTCAGTTCCAAACACATAGCCCTGTTGCTGTTCATTGATAAACTTTGGTTGTCTATCATCTAAGTATCTAGCTGACCAGCCAACTATTACTCCATCATATGTATATGGTATAACAATACGCTCTGCTTGTCTACCTTTTTGGTCTGGACTTATCATATAAGGATAGTCACCTGGATCAACTGCTCTAGACTCTAGATATTCAACATATGGTTGATCTGATTCTTCTATTAGTCTTAATTCCTTAGGTAACTCTAATGTGTTAAATGTTACTTTGGTAAGTTTAGTTTGTGTTCTATCTTCTGCTAGCTGACCAATATCTTTATGTCTTAAACTTTCTAAGTTAAGTGTTGAAATTGTGTTCTGATCAACACCCATCCAAGCCAACAGCTTACGAGTTTTAAATGACAGTGTTCTGCCCAGTTTAAAACTTGCCTTGTATCCACAATTGAAACAGTGATAACTCCAGTTTTCGCCATCGGGCTTTATACCGCCTCGCTTTCTTTTATCTGCCCTTTCTCCATTATGCTGGCAACAGACTGCATTGAATGAAACCCATCCACTTGAAGTTTGTTTGTGTTTGCCTGGTATAACAGATAAGATATCTAACATCAAACTAGTATAACAGAATTTATCTCCGGAATCAACTGTTTTGATATCATTTGGTGACCAATTTCATTGGGGTGCCCGCCTGGACATGTGACTAATTCTTTCTCAGGATGTCTTACTATCCAACTACAGTAATTACGCTCAGGCCATAACAATGTAGGAACATCTACAGGAGTAACTGGTGGCATAATATGGAATTGTAGCATTGGTATGTTTAATCTAGCACTCTTACCATCAAATAATCCAACAGCTTGTTCATAGTTGTATTGACGTAGTTCTTCACAATCACTATAAGCAATTAATTTTTTACCTACATCTCGAAAGTGTTCAGGAATAACACTGCTACCATAATCTACCCACGCTGAATGTATGAATTTGTTCCAAACAGGATCGTTTGAATAATGCTTGTGTTCGGGATCAAATAAACTAAAACGATCGTTGTCAGTTGTACCGTGCAGTACTAGACAGTCTTCTGGATTTGGTTCGTGTCGTAGCCACCAAAGAAAAGTCCACATAGCACTTTGTAAGCTACCACCTGGTATGCCAAAGTTTTCAACAGGAACAGCATAGTGCTGACCTAATTGACCTAAGAAACAGTTAGTTTCTCTGTAGTCTACATTTTGAGTCCAACAAGAGTGTGCTTCTTTATCTTGTTTAGCTAGGGTAGGATCTAATAGTTCGTCACCGTAAATCCAGCTGTCACCGAATCCAACGATTTTTTTGATTTTGTTCAAATAGTGCCTATCTTATTTTAATTTCTGATATGCTACCACTTGTTTCTTCTATGCGTAACCTAAGATACGGATGGTAACCTGATACAGTTATATATCCGGTTGAGCTAGATGCCGACAAAGAAATCCCCGACCCTATGTTATACCATAAATTATCATCTGCTGTTGCACCTTCAACTTGAATGTCTCCAGTAAATGCACTAGGTTTGTATTGTAGTGATTGAACATCATTGGTACCATTCCATTCGCTTGAGTAATGAGTAGTAATACCTGCGCCATCATTGAAACTTGGAATTGTAACTGTTGTACTTTGGGTGTGTGTCGGCATAATTGAATTAACAATATCAACAACACCTCTACCTCCAAGGTTGTCATCAACAAATACTGCATCATTTAATGCACTAGTTGAAAGACTGCGTTCAATTGTATAGTGTGCCGTTTGTATATCTATTGAATCTAAATCCTGCTCAGTTACTGTAACCGATGCAGTACCTTTAGTAGCGTCAATGGCATCCATAGTTTTAGCAAGAATTAGATCACTGCCTTCACCATTGATTAACCTAAATGTAAAGGTTGCTGTGGAATTATTAACAGGTTTTTGGTCCTGATTAACAAATGTAAACACTAAGACGTTGTCTGTGCCTTTGTGTAATTTTAGTTTTTTTGCATACACGGGATTGTACCTCACTGATGTTAGAGCCTGAGTGGTGTCTCGTAATACCACTTGGTGTTTTTGCTTATATAAATAGACTTGAGTTGTAAACATATAGAGTATTTATCAGTCAATGAGTAATGAATTCTTTAAAGAGTTATCAGACAAGTATCCATTTGTTACAGTAGTCAGTTATGCTGGTGCCGAGTACGTTGGTATTATGCAAAATCGCGACACTACTGTTACTACTCTGTACGACTTTGGCCGCATTGTAGATCTAGAATTAAAACAACGGTTCTTAGAACTTGCTAATGTTTGGTGGTGGGAATCAAATCGTTCAATACCAATTAACATATTCCTACGTGAAGAATGGTCAATATTTAAACCTTACTTACACACATTTATTAATAAAGATTTAGTAATACTATTGGGCCCAAGTATTAGTTTAAGTGATTTAGCAAAGAAACGTACTAAGAAAAAATCAATTACACTTGTTCGTCGAGTTGAGTAAGAAATAGATCAATCTGATCGCTAGTGTCTGTTCCGTAATTGCTCCACAACTTCCAAAAGTGTTCAATGTTATAATCTAAAATTGGCTGACAGTCTCGTATAAATTGATCAAGATCTAAACTTAATAATCTTTTTATTTCCGCTACTATCCAAGTACCGCTGTCCATCCATCTATTCATGCCTGCAAAGTCTTCTCTAATAATACCATCAAATGTTTTAAAGCCTAATTCTTTTAATCGGTTGTAATGGTTTGCACTAGCTAGTGCTAAGAACGGGTGACCTGCTATAATAGGCTTCCAGGTTTTTTCAGATATTAAACTATATCTATGCAACACTGCACTTTCAGCAAACACTGAAAAATATGTGTCAGTGTACTGATTAACTATTGCCGGGCCTGCCGCCCAGGTATCCCAATCAATTAAATCTTTACCAGTCTGTGGATCATACTCTTGAGGTAATTTATTTGCTAAAGGGGCACTAGCATCATCCATATTTACATTTGACCACAATGCAGTATCAAGTAATCCTTGACCGTGCAAGTCTCTAATCAATCTAGATCTATGCTGTCTTTGTCTATTATTAAGAAATAAAAATGTATAAGAACGATCGTACTGACGTATCATAAGATGTTTGATGTCTTGATTAGCGTTACCAGTTAGCCACATCATATATTCAATGTTTAATGAATTCATTTGATCTGGCATTTCTCCAGAGCATATAATACTAAACTTTTTATCTAATGCTAGCTTTAACAAACCGTCATTATCAAGGTGTCTAATAAGCGTGCTAGAGCCTTCTATGCAATTTTCTAACACAACATGTTCGCTAGTATTCTTAATATAATCTATGTGTGCGGAACTATCTTTACAGTAGGTAGCTACTGGTATTATTTTTATTGCGTCTTTGGGGAGGTTGGGTAGTTCTGCTGTTGAGTAATGATCAGCTCGAGAATAAAAGTCTTTGAGTTTACTGCTCTCGTGTATGTAAATTTTCATCTAGTAATTTCATATGTAATGTTACCAACACTGCGTAACTCACTGCATGCGACTTCTTAAAGAAGTATTGTTCGTCTGTTTTTGTCCATATGTCTTTACATATATCTGCCCATGTCTTTCCTACTAGATGTCGCTTGCCTGGGCGTATAAGTGCTAGGACCATGGCCATGCGTGGTATTGTATCTAGTGCTAAATCACCTACTAGATCATAATGATTACCAATGTGTATTACTTGCTCAAAGAATGTTTTATCTTTTAATCTATGCCAAGGTGTTTCCTTTGCTAACAGCTCGTTATAGTGTGCCTGATCTTTAATCAACTTGTAAACATTAACATTAAGGAAGTCAATCTTAAAGTAACCTCGTTCTTCAGCTGAATGGTAATCAATTGATGCTGTGTCTGTCAATGGGTTATAAGGAATGTCCGTAACATACACTCCTGAGTTATGTTTACGCATGCCCTGATCATTATTCTGCATTGCAGAAGTGTGCTTAATTAATTTAAGTATATCATCGCGATCAGCGAAGTCAATATCAACGTCTGTATTAAATTTTACCATCCTGCTTGTTTTAACATTTCCTTAACATATTCAGTATCACCTGGATAATCTTTTAATAATTTTGACCAACGGTCAGGATTAATAAATTCATAAACAATAGCTAACTGTTCTTGATTTAGGTTCTCTAATAGGTCATGTCCTGTTGGGCAATTAAATATAATCCATCCTGTTACTCTGCCAGTAACTATATAATGACAAAGTTTGTTCGTATTTCCATATCTTAAAAAGTCTTCACTTGGTGAGTTAACTTCTTCTGCCCAATCCATTGATGTTTCTAATGCTCTGGTTAATGCGTCTGTGGCATTTTCTCTAAAGATATATTCCTTTAAGAATTCGTCATACATCTTGTCACTGCCCCAATAGTCTATACGTTTATTGTTTTTCAGCAACCATTCAGTAAATCTAACTGAATTAACAACACGAGAATTTACACAATAATTAGCAAACTTAATAAATGCTTTATAGTATGCTGATGTTGCAAAGGCATCAAACGTTTTTGTCTTTGCTGATCCTTGAGTAGTTTCATAAAACTTTAAGTAACTTTGAAATGCTGTTCGACTTGCCGGGTCATTCTTATGCTGAAAGCGTTTCCTTTGCTCGCAGACATGCACTGCTAGCGTAGTTTCTTTACGAAACTCACGATCACAATACTTACATTTAAAAGTCTGCTTTAATTCGCTTGTCATCCCATCCTAACTCTTTAACGTATTGTTTAATTTCTTTAACTGTGTTCATTTCTAAAAACATATCCATCTCGTCTGACTTCATGTTTGGAAACAATTCTGCTACTACTTTTCTTATTTTGTTAGTTGACTTACCTTCTTTCTTTTTGGCCGCAAGCCAATAGTGAAACTGTTTGCCCATGTTAGGACTAACTGCTGTACACATCAACCATTGTAGTTTTGTGTGCTTGTTTAAGTCAAAGAAGTACTTGTTTACAAACTTGTTAGTTGCCATTAAGTAATATGCTTGTAAGTCTTCAGCTCCGCCAACACTTGCACCATAACGTAACATCAGGTATGTTGAGAACTGTTTCTTTTCTTCTTCAGTAAACTTGTTATAGTAGTCTCTGTCCTTACGATCAAAGGCCGCCATTTCATTACCAATGTATAAAGGTGAACTATTATTTGCCATTAGAATGATAAAGTGTAATTAACAATCTCACAGTTACGGCTTATGTCCTTAACAAAATAACAACATTTAGGAGTAGGCCCGTCCTCTAAAGGTATTGCTAGTAACTGCCCATTTTTTAATTTTGGTGAGTACCACGAAACATCTTGATAGACATCTACAATTTCTATGTCTAAGAAACTTGGTCTAAAGTCTGTTAAACTATTAAACTGAAATGCCCTAAACCCTCGATCATTAATTGACGTTAGTGGTAATACTTCTAGATCACCCACATCTGGTTCACCAATTAATATTTGCCAATCTACAGGCATCTTAATAGTATGCTCACCTATCTTTAATACCAATGCTGGGCTATTAAAACTCTCTAAGAAGATTAACGGTATCCAATGATAATCTGGATTACTTGGATCACTGTTATCTAATATGCTAAAACGCATATCATCTATTTCGTCAGGCAGTGTGTCTAGATCGTACTTTGTGTTTTCTAATGTAAGTATTTGCATAGTACCCTTATTATAAGTTGCTGTGGCGTGTTTGTCAAGAACTATTTCCATTCTATTTTTTCAACTTCAAACGGATAGTTCGCTTCTCTATAGAACTTCTTACGTTGTGTTAAATGTCGTTTGGCAAACTTACATGTTGATGTTATATCCCATATCTGCACAAAGTCTTTGTCTTCTGCTTTTCTAATTCCCCTACCTATACTTTGTATGACTCTAACAAAGCTCTTGCCAGGTTCAACAAGAACAAGATTGAAAATACGAGGGATATTAATGCCCACAGCGGCAACGCCATAAGTGGCAATAATAACTTTACTGTCCATTGTTGCAATTTCGTCATACTCATCCTTTCGGTCTTTGGCTTTAGTAGCCCCTGATACAAACACTGCATCTTTAATTAGTTCAGTTAGCGCCTGACCTGGAGCAATTCTATCCACTAGCACCAGAGTATTCCCACTTGCTCTAATCTTAGTAATTAGGTCAGCCATATACTTCATACGGTCTTTGGTCTCTAATAGATATTTAAGTTCATCCTGATACGAAGTATATTCTGCATGATCAACTAACTGCACTACATTTACATGACAGTTAGCAAGCACTCCTTCCTGTTGTAATTCGTTTGCTGACAGTTTTCCGATAACATCGCCTATTGAACAACGTAAGCTCATACGTTCATATGCTTCTTTAGGTATCGTTCCAGTTAGTCCCCAACGAATTGGTACCTGAGACATAACTCCCGTTAACAAAGTTTTTAATGCATCTGCTTTGGCCATGTGGCAATTAGCTACCACAGCATCGTTTGCAATGTAATTATGATCTTCTTTAATGTGGAGATTATATGTTTCTTGAATTTTTTCTATCTCTTTTTTCCTAACAAGTTTCATAAAGATTCCTAATTTTTTCCTGCGTTTTTTTATCAAAATTATCAAAGTTATCTACCTTTGGTTTAGAAGTAAGATAGTCTTTATCTGCTAATACAAACTGATAATGATTTTCTTTGCACCATTGTGTAGCCGCTCTGATCTTTGCTTGTGTCCGTCTGTCACTAGTTAACTCTTTCGGTCTGACTTCTATTAAGGATTTAGTCTTATGATTTATAAAATCTACAATGTAGATATGTTTTTGATTATTAAACATGTATGGTATTCTTAAGGATTCATATTCCGCATCGTTGTCAATGAATTGATATAACGCCTCCCAGGAACTTCTGTATTTCTTATCCTTATAATAAGAATCCCAATGGGTATTTCTATTATTTGAGTTTGGAGTAAATTCTCCTGAAAGAATTTTTTCTTTCATTAGATTGCTTCTATGTTTCTTTTGATGGTCACTCATCTTTTTTCCAAACATTCCATTTTTCTCTCCACTATTAGCAATGCCAATCTTCTCTTTAGTTTCTTCTGAAACACTGTGAGAATAAGGATAATTTCCCTTAATTTTCATTCCCTTGTTCCAGGGAGTTCTTGTGTTTAGATTTTCTTTAATTTTATTGCCATGTTTAATCTGGCATTCTTTCCCCCCTCTGACAGATGTTGCACTTCTACATTCTTTTTCAGCAGTCATTTGATCTTGCTTGTTTGTTCCGTAAAGTTTGTCAAAATTTTCCTTCCAAACGTTGTTGCCGTTCATAACTCGTCTTTTACATCGTTGTATGACTCTTTGATCACTTAATGTCATTCTATTAGAAAATATAATTTCATTAACTGTAATTTTTTCTGCCTGTAGTGTTTGGTTATGATGTTTCAATAGTTTGTTAAATCTGTCTATATTAAATTGTTTTGGCATAATTACATCTCCTTTAGTTGTATGTATTTATGTTAATAATCTCTAAATTCTCTGTTAATTCATCTGCTCTTACCCACCCCTTATTTGTAAGGAACTTATGATTAGCAGTAACTCTTGTTTTAATACCATTATCAAAATCTAACTCCAGCATTTTCTCACTTGCACTCTGAGTTAAATTTTTATGAATCTTAACAACTGTATCTTCTTTGTATTGTTTTGATTTCTCGCAAAGATTTATAACTTTATCACCGGGCTTCAGATCTTTTATAGGTTTTTTACCGTTAGGTGTAGTTATAAGTGTATTACCGTCAAAACATTCATCTACCATAACACAGACAACATCTTGTAGGAACTCGTCAATTGTGATATCTACAGCATGTGCTTTTGATCCTTTAAGCAAAATGTTTAGACTTTGCCATGTACATATAGTATGTGTCTTTCCAAACTCTTTACGGTCGCCAAAGTACACACCAACATCTAATCCCATGTTGATGTAATCAGCTTCTGTTTGTGTAACTAAACTTTTGTTTGGTACTATAACTATTGTACGACCGTGCTGTTCACAACTATGACTTAGCACTGCTGTGATTAAGGTCTTACCAGCACCTGTTGCTATTTCTTGTAAGCATTGCGGATTAGCTAAAAACTTATTAACTATCTCAACTTGGTAGTCTCTAAGCATTATTGGTTGTCCTGCTATTGGATGTGTTGGATCCCAGACTAAATGGCTGTAACTATCTTCTTTGACCTGAGTAAACTTAAACGTTCTTTCGTATTCCCTGTAATCTTCAAGATCGACCTCATAGTTATATTGTTCAAGTACCGGTAATATCTCATCTAACAAATTAATATAGGTACTACCTCCTAGCTGAAAATACCCAACCTTTCCGTCCCATCTACCCAATCTAACTGCGGGCATGTATCGTGCACCAGGAACTTCAAACTTGAACATGTCAACTAGCTTCTTGCGGACATCCAGTTCAAGTCCTTCAATTTTTACGTTGACTTCATCTTTAATGTGTAATAATGCTTGCTTCATATTATATAGTATATATAAAAGGGGAAAGGGTGTCAACCATCAACACCCTTTATGAACACGAAACGAACAAATTATCTTCGCTTCATGCAGGTTGCTCTTGCTAGTTCTTGCCAATTTGTATTAGATACTTTTCTAAGATCGGCAATCTTAAGTGCCATACGTAAACTAAGTTCATTTACCATAGTTGCATTGTCTTGTAAAAAGTTTAACATTTCTTCTTGCTCGTGACCATTAAAATCATAGTCTTGAAACAGAGCACCAGTACCTGCAATCTGTTTGATACGTAATAGTTTATCTCTTTCAGTATCAAGTGTAAGATCTAAGTAATGGCATCTAGATTGTATTGCTTCTAAATGATCTTGTAGTTTTTTACTCTTAACATTTTCAAACTTTAAGTTAGTAATAAAAATAGCTGACCCTTCAAAGTTAAACGTATCAGGTACACCTTCATTACGTAACTTGTATGAATCAGTGTTCCAACAAATCTTTCTTGTTTTCTTTGAATCCAACGCCGCTTTAAGAATGTTTAATGATAACTCATCTTGTAGTATTGAGTCACAATCATCAAACACTAGTACATTGTCTTTTTCTTTGTAGTTGAATAGTTTACAGTATAAACCAATTGCACTCATAGCACCCTTAACAACATCATACTGTTTAGGCCTTGATGCAACTTCTGTAAACATGCTGGCTTTTTCTAATTGTTTTTCAACACCATATGACTTACCAACCCCTGGAGGGCCTACAACGATCATTGCTCTTATATCACCACAAATTGCGGCTTTAGTCATGTCATCTAATATAGTAAAACGTTTGCCAATACGCTCAATGATTTGCTCATCTGTTTCTTGTTTGAATTTTATAGTTTTAGCTACCATATTCATTACCCCCGTAAATGATTAATTCCTAACTTTCAAATACTATTATAGCAGTTTTGGATTTATTGGTCAACCGAATTTAATGCTAACGTTCTCATTGAATCGTATAATTGTTCAAGTTCATCATCTGGTAATGCAATACCTAACTCCTGTAGCTTCTGTTCAAACATTCCTGATGCGTCTAGGGCTAGCTGATCTATATCATCATATAAATCTGCATTGACTTTTTCTAAGTTATAATTATATGCCATGTAAACATTATAACAAATTATAAATTATTAGTCAACCAAAATATAGTAGTAAATACTCGTATGAAAATGTTCAAATTATCAATCCATGACGAGCAATTGTTGAATACAACTCAGTTAATTGAATTCTTAGAGGCTAATTTAGAAGAAATTGTTCTGATAGTTACCGACGAGGGTCCTAGTATGTTTCATTGTAATGTTATTAAAATATTAGATGCACACGTTAAGAAACATAACCGCGACCCGTACACGATCAGGATACTGTCGGAAAATGTATTAGAAAATACCAACTTGTACACTAATATTAATAAGTGGCGAGACCTTAATCATTTTTGGTCTGATGGTGCTCGGAAATATAAACAATCTAAAATAACTCCCATTGCCCTAAACAGCCATAATCGACTAGGATGTTTTATTGGTAGAAAAAACATTCCACGACTAAGCATACTATATTGGTTACGAGATCAGGATTGTTTATTAAGCTCGCAAGATTATCCTTCATACGACTATGATATCTTAGATAAAACAGCATACGACCAATGGGTAACTGATGCAGAAAATTTTGATGATTGGTGTAAAAATATTGACATTACCAGTATAGATGGGGTAGAACTGCTTGATCAATATGTTATTAAAGATTGGTCTGAGGGGGGAGAATATCTAACTCCACAATTTAACCTTTTAAATTACTATAGAAACTTCGACATTGAGATAGTAGTTGAAACCTGGACGATGGGCACTACATTTTTTGCTACAGAAAAAACTACTCGACCGTTGCTTGGTCGTAAACCTATGATAGTGTATGGACCAAAAGATTATCTGCATAACTTAAGACAGCTAGGATTTAAAACGTGGAGCTCGTGTTGGGACGAAACATATGATCACTATACAGGGCCCCGTCGTTGGCAAGCAATGCAAGAAACTATCAACAACATTCTGTCACTGCCTGGTGATGAATATCAAACTGTGGTCGAGCAAGCTCACACAATCAGCCTTTATAACAAACAATTTTATCTAGAAACACTAGTCAACAAAACCCCCACATAGTGTGGGGTTGTTGAATTATTACTTGATTACTTAATTATACAGCGCCTCTGTGCGTATCTGGAATATGATTCCATGTACAAGTAAATACTTGACCATCTTCAAGAATTGGCCATGCTCTAGGGTTATAAGTGTCATCATCCCAGTTAACCATTGCTACACCGTCAATTTGCCCACTTGCTCTAACGTCATCTGCTGTAACGTAAACAGATGAACTAGCCTGAAGATTTGCCTCCGCCATTATGGCGTCTTCATCAGCAGTGATAGCAGTTGAGGTTCCAGCTACTAATTTATTGTAATAAGTTGTTGTTAATGCAGTTTCACCCAACTCTGTTGCAATATGTGTTTGTGCCGCTGTTGATACAGCCTGGTTGTTAGGTATGTTTGCATCAAACCATTCTTTGGAAATCACTAGTGTTTTTGCGTAATTATATTCTGTTTTTCCTAAGCAAAGTTCACCACCTGTTGCAGTAAGTGAGTATGCTAGGTTACCTGTTGTTGCTTCATCTAATGTGAATGAAAACAAGTGATTGTTTGTGTCTGGTTGCCCAGATCTAACTGTTGTGGAGTCATTGACCGCACCGTTAAATACTTCTACTCCGCCTACGGTTAACACAGCGGTTACATCACCTGCTGATGCGTATGCTTGTCCGTATACTTTAAATGTTCTGTTAGCCATGTGCTATGTTCTCCAATTGTTACAGTTATTTATCCAGTTGCCAATGGCGTAGGACTTCTTGATCGTCAATTTCATGTGGGTTTGGTACTCCATGAAACACGATTATACTTAAATCTTTAAAAATGTGGCTTCGGTCTTTACCTCTATTTGGGTACGATCTGTAAGTAAAGTCCATTCCTCCATCCATTACTTCCCATCTATAACTTTTTACCTGGGATTGGTTTAACCAACGCTTCTTGCTTTCTGGTACTTCTGCATCTACAAAATCTTGATCCCCATTGTATTGTGTCATAATTGCATGATGATTACGTTTGAATTTTTTCCATAAATCTGAATATTCATTGGTATTAAATACCATTACGCTACTATTTATACTCCATTTGTTTTTTTTCCAAAGATAGCGAAAATCTCTAACTGCCCAAAATTGCTCGTTACCTAACCTCAGCATCCAGTCTAGATTGCCTGCTACCACAATGTCTAAATCAAAATAAAACAGTCTACCCTGAAAATCTTTGTTTCTAAACAATTGTGTCTTGTACCACCAGGATTTCTTAGGTCCTGTGACCCCTAGATCTTTAAGGAAATGTTTGTGCCAATGTTTAGGTACTTCTCTAGCTTTTTCAGTCCATATGTGAAAACGTATAGGACAACTAAAGTTCCTACGTAGGCCAGCTTCTAATTTCTTAGCATAGTCTAAGGTATAGTATGCACCGTGTAATACACAACCACAGTCTATACCATTTTCCATATAGTCATCTACCTGTTTCATAATGCTAATTCCAATCTTGATATCCAACGACCATCTTCTATTTCTTCTAGTAGATACTCAGTGTGAGCTATTTCTGTTAGCCATTGTTCTGTAGCTTTATTTTTTAGGCGGCGCAGTTTGTTAATGTTGTTACTTATTGGATATGCTAGGCTATATTCACTAGTTATTATCGGAGTTCCTTTAATAGCGGCTTGTATGCCGGGTCCACTTGAGTAATTAACTACACAATAGTAGTTGGTATCAAAATCAAAGTCATCATATGTTCCTTCTAGCTTGCGAGGTTGTTGGCTAGGTATAGTTAACGGTGACCTAGGATGACTACGCACTACTATATCTCTATCTGTTTGATCTTGTATAATTTTAATCTGTTGATTAATCCAGTCTTCTTGACTGTTTAGGTTAGCCAGTTGATGGCTTTTATGATGCTGTGCCGCTATTAATATTTTTCCATTATTTTTTAACTGTGTTTTTAGTACTAACCCTAATTGTTTGGGCCTGTTATAATCTAACTTTTCCTGATGTCCATAATAGCCTTGAGTTGTAATATTATTAACACTTATCTTCCAGGTAATATTTCGTTTAAGGGCACCTACTTCAATAATAATTACAGGCTTATTCTGACTACGAAAGTGTTCATGTATTTCTTTGTTAGGGGCCATACGTCCTGCCCACAAACATGACCATATGACAGCACAGTCAGCAGACATATCATTTTCTACAACCTTATAATGCTTGCTAGCACTTGCTAAAAACGCAGTCAGAACTGGTTTTGAGTTTAGTGAAGTGTGTGCAGAAAAATGTGTCAGTGTTTTCATCGAAATAAATATATGCTAATATAATACTATGTATCCTGTTTTGAAGGACAAGGTGAAAAATTTGAAATATACTCTAATAACAACATTCCACGAAGAAGGAATGCAACAATACGGACAGAGGATGATTGATACTTTTGAAAAGTATTGGCCGGAGCAAATTGATCTTGTTGTGTACACCGAAAACTGTAGTCCAACAACTACTAAAGAAAACGTTCGTGTAGTTGACCTACTTGCCGCAAGTAAAGAATGTAGAGATTTCGTTGAACGACACAAAAATAATCTTCGAGCACACGGTAAAGATGTTGAAACACAGGATCCACGTAAACAATTTAAATGGGACGCTGTTCGTTTTTGTTATAAAGTATTTGCTACACAGCTAGCAGTAAAAACTATTGTAGACACTGATTGGCTAGTATGGTGTGACGCTGACACGCTTACACATACTCCTGTACCTGTAGAATTTATGGGATCAATATCGCCGTTCAACGCTATGATTACATATCTAGGAAGAGGTGACAAATATCATCCAGAATGTGGGTGGGTAGGATACAATTTAAGACATCCTAACACCAGACTGTTTATAAATGAATTTGTCACGCAGTACACAGATGACTTATTGTTTGACTTAAAAGAGTATCATGACAGTTATGTATGGGGTACTATCTGGAAACGATACAGAGAAAATCCTAAAAATGAATTTTATAATTTAAACCCTGCGCCGGATACTAAAGGCTTTGCTGGCCATCCCTTTGTTAATAGTGATCTAGGACAATACCTAGATCATGTTAAAGGTAAACGTAAGAAAGAAGGTCACAGTCGCAAGAGAGATCAAGGTGTACACACCGACCACCCGTATTGGGCATCTATAAAGGAGAATGAATAATGTATCAAGAACACGGTTGGTGGTTTCCGGACTACGACACCCATTTTGTTGGCATGTTAACTAAAAATATTAGAAAAGGTGGGGGGCCTGTTTACCAAGAACCCGTTAGAACTAAGTCATTTGAGTTTGTGCAACACAAAGGTCTAGCGTTGGATATAGGTGCCAATGTAGGCTTATGGAGTCGTGACATGGCTGAACAGTTTGAACAAGTTATAGCGTTTGAGCCCGTTGCTGACTTTCGTGCGTGTTATGAAAAGAATGTTGACATGACTAAAGTTGATATGCGTGCTCATGCGTTAGGCAACGAAACTACTAAAATTAACATGGTTATTACACCTGAGAACACAGGTCATAGTCACGTAGATGTTACCACAATGGGTGACGGTACTATAGATATGTTTAAGATAGACGATTTAGACTTACCCAAGTTTGACTACTGCAAAGTAGATTGCGAAGGCTATGAAGAAAATATCCTATTGGGCGGTGAAGAAACATTTAAAAAATATAAACCCATTATGGTCATTGAACAAAAAGGCCATGCTGATGTAGGATTTTATTCCAAATACGAAGCCAAAAGTCTTTTAGAAGTGTGGGGTGCTCGAGAACTGTGTCGTGTTCGTAACGACATTGTACTAGGATGGGCGTAGGTCTCTGGGGATATGTGTTAGGCACTTGCATTAGCGTAACAAACGTATGCGTACCTGAACTTTATATTTTAGATTTTAAAACTGAATACACCTGCAACATACATGCCTTGTTAACCGCACACTTTCATCAATGGAATATAAACGAAATAACTCAAAGTTCTGAGTTGTACGCTAGTTATTCTGGTTGTTACACACACCAAGAACTAATGGAAATAGCTCAATCTTCTAAGTAAGGTTTAAAGTGTTTCCAAACACTTCCATTAAGAAGTTCACTATCACTCCAATGGCACGCGGCTAAATCATATAACCATTGACTACGTTCCGGACAGTCCGGAGTTAGTATATTGTTTATGTCATGATTAGACACTTCCCAAGTTACGGCATCGTCATCAGTCACAAATGCAGGCACGCCTGCTAATATACTAGCAACAGCACTTGAACTATTATAAAATACACTAGCGTGAGCTCCGGCTAGGTCTTGATCTAATGTGCTACCTTTTACACTTTCATATACGTTAGGTTGTTGACTATATCCTGACAGGTCATACTTGCGTTTTGGATGGGGCCTAACCAGTATCGGCATGGCTGTATGTTTTCTAATACTAGTTACGGTGTTAGCTAACCATTGATCTAAATTAGTACCTTTCATGTTCCAGCCGCCGTCACGCTGTAGGCAAATTAAAATATGACTACCTTGACCTAAGGTTTTCCAAGGCTTCATGTTAGTCATACGTAAATCATATCTAATCTGATTCCACTTTTGATTGCTACTGCCTTTATTAGCATATTCATTTTCATTGTAATAAACCCCGTCGAGACTATAACGAACATAGTGACTGGTCGGGTCAGCAAACTTAAAACAACTTCCGTCTATGGGCATACAATGCTGTTTATTATCACGTGCCCAGTCTATTACTGCTTTACGCAAATGAATATGCGGACCCGAAAATGTTTGTCCGTACCACCCAATGAATACACCTAGTCGTGCAGGAATTACTTCGCATTTGATCTGAACAAATACATTAGCACCGGCACGTTGGCAACCTTCAGCAAATGCTTTTAATATTTGTGCTTTACGATCATGGTCTGCTATTCTAGGCAAACTTGAGAGATAGACTACTACATCATACATGCCATATCTCCATAATCTTCTTAGCTGTTCCGTCTAATAACTCTTCATTGGTAAACTGACTGTAACTCAAATAACATAACCACTGACTGACGTCATCTCTGTACAGGTTATTAATTTTATCTAAACTATTTCTGCTAACAGGATTTGTTATGTGCTTGCCTAATGTAATTATAGGTACGCCGGCCCACACTGATTCAGTTAGTGCATTTGAACTGTATCCAACTACACAATAAACTGATTGATCGTTTAATAGATCGTTGTATAAGCTAGTCCGAGTTTTTCTAGTGCCATCTTTTGTTCTGACTATTATCTTTTTATCAGTAAGGTTTGTTAATTCTTTTTCCTGTGCTTTTGTCCATTTTTCCTGATTCAATCCATAGACTTTACATATGTATTCGCTAGGCGGTATTATTAATATTGTGTCTCCGCCAGTTCTCCAATGTCTAGGGAATCTAAACCCGTCTAACCTGTTTCGATTATCTAAAACCATTCTTAGCAGTCGGTCCATTGGAAAGATATGTTTAGGTAAGTCTGTATGGATATCGTTACGACATAACCTATGCCATTCTTTACTTTCACTGTCTCTAACAAAGTTAGTATATCCTGAGTCGACAAACCACAGTGGAAAATTGTTTGTTATTTTATTGTGTAACAGCTCTTCATTGTTTAAAATATTCCTAATTAAACAGTCTTGTTCTGAATGACTATACGTATCAGGATTACGAAATTTACTGTTTTCAAATATACCCGCCGACAATTTCTTCATGTGGGTGTTGGTTGTAGATTTTAGATATTGGTTTAATAATAGTCTCTTACCTTTCGGCACATTTCCATTACCATACGCACTACATATTCTATCTAAATTATCTAAAACAAAATGTACTAACTTTCTTCTTTTAAATTTCCATATTGATCGTACTTCTAATTTTATTAGCTTGCGCCATTTATCTATATCTGCCAAGACAGCCTTGTTAATCCTGTCTTTAGTTGCCAATTTAGTTCCATCAAAGTGTTTGGTATATACTTTCTGACAGAAATGCCAGTGTGGGCCTTGTCTGAACCTCTTAGCTATTAATTCCCCTGCTATAAATTCAGATAAGTCATCATCATTAATAATAGTATAGTTAGCCATTTAATATGTCCCAAGCGGCTCCACTTGCCATTTCTTTTCTTGTAAACTGACTGTAACTTAAATGCCTAAGAAGTGCATCAACTTCGTCACTGTGTGGTATGTATGGATTTTCTATTTTAGCTAGGTCATCATAACAAAGATGTTGTGCGGCATTAGGACCTAATGTAAATGCTGGCTTGCCGTTTATTAATGCTTCAACAGCAGACACTGAATTATATGTAACTAAACAATGACATTCTTTAAGATCTTCTTCCATTGTGTTCTCAGCAAATCTTTCATCTCTGGCCCGCTTTAATCTAATCCTAATAGGTCGATCGGTATGTTTTTTTATTTCATTTACAGTTTCTTCAATCCATTGTTCTTGATCAATGTCCCACAATGTAAAACTTTTTGGGCTAGGTGGTGCAACTAGTATACTACGTCCCGGAGCAAATGGCTTAGGTTGTAATAGAGCTGGTTTAACTAGGTTAGCTTTACGATCACTTTTACTTCGTATCCATTCTATAAACCATATAACTGATTGCAGTCGATCTCCTGGTCTTTCAATAATCGGACGGAGGTCATGTACATGATTTTGTATTACACGATGATATTGTTTTTTATTTTGTACATTGCCTATATAACCGTTATCAATATAGAAGAAGTTAATGTCATTTTCCCAACAATGTTTAACCGCTTTAATCATTTGTGCACCATACAATATTATGATATTATCATGGTAGTCTCTTGCCTCTTCCCAACTAGTAGGTGTTCCGTTACACCCTTGAGTAAAGTTATACATAGCGGTTGTTAATATCTTTTCATGATTTCTAGGTAGTTGATCATGTGTCTTTCTATTAACACAAAGTATATCAGTGCTAGTGATCGTCATCTAGTAGATCAATCCTTTGTTGGCAGTAATCAGTAAACAATCTTTCTTGGTGCCAATCGTTGGCCATGCCAGTGTCAGCAAACTCATGGAAACAAGGAGTGCCTAGAGTATAGTGTACTAGTTTAGCATCTGGATTATCATCATACTCTGTGGCTAACCAATTCCATTCCTTGGGCAGTTCGGCTATTCTCTCATCTCGAGTCCATTCGAATCTATGTAAGTGAGCTCCTTTTGAGTTTTGTATATATTCAGGTGTTAGCTTCTTACAAGGCATCATACCACAATTAAAAATCATTACGCTAGACCAGTTCTTTCTAGGATAGTCGTCGTTTCTAGATCCTAAATATTTAACAGGCATTTTGGTCTTATAGTCATGTTTAACAACAGCGACATCCCAACCCAGGAATTTTTTTGTTTCATTCCATAATTTTGCTATATCATCTTTGACTATCATGTCGCCATCAATATAAATTGCTTGCCCAATATAACCTGCCATGTGTGGCACTAGAAATCTAGAATATATGAAATGATTGGATCCGTCGGTGTGTGTTTCTTCATATCCTGACAGCAGATTAAGTGCTAGCGGGTGTATACTTACCGGCTGTGTGGCATGTCTTATAATTGAGTTTACGCAAGTATGAAATGCTATCGCTTCTCTAGGATCGTACCCTATGAATACTGGTATAGTTTCTTGTTTGTCCATGCAGATATTTATCTACGTAGTTTATCAGTGAGTATTATATGAGTTGTTGCGGCCGGCAAACCATTCCAACACTAAATCTTCTTGTTTAACATATCCCCATCGATTAATACTATTCACAGCCGAGTCGGGTAATAGATCTAGTTCAACTAAGTCTCTCCAGGAAGTAGTACGAGGATTTTGTGGTGGTACTTTACCTTTATAAACTATTGCCTTAATCCAGGGATCACGTAGCCCTTTATTAAACATTCCTGTTTTGCAGTCCCATCCATTGCATGCAAGCATATGTATTAGGTTAACTAAAGTGTAATGGTGGTATTCATTATTTAAATTTGAAATATCATGTTTATTATATTTGATATTTGTAGTTTGTGGTACTTGTAGTATTAGCATACCATTTGGATTAGCTAATTCCCACCAATGGCGTAATGTGGCCATAGGATTAATTGCGTACTGAAAACTGTTATGGCTAGTAATAACGTCATACTGGTCTGGATCTAATCCAGTGCTTTCCATATCTAATGTTAAGTGAGTAACATTGTCGTGTTTGACATTGAATTTGTCTCCGTCATCAATTACAAAACTTTTAATATTCAACGGTTGAGCAATGCCAGAAGATTCAACCTCAGGGTCTGTTTTTCTATTGGCCCACCATTCTGCATCTAGGCCTTGGCCTCCACCCATATCAGCAACAGTACCAACAGATATCATAAACTCATAAAAGGATTCAATAACATCTAATACTTCACGTGAGTGAGCGTGACTTTCTTGTGGGGACCCAAACATTATAGTTGTATGTCTTCCATTCCACTTGCTCTCAATCTAACTACATGACCTAACATAAAGTTTTTGCTTTCGAGACCCTTCATTATACCTAACCATTGGTTCCTAAGTAGAGCGATATCATTAATTAGTGTTTCATATTCAATAACTTCATCCTCACCGTCTACATATTTTTCAGCATCACGACTTGTTAATGCTCGTTGATATGCTTCTAGATATTTTTGAAAGTGCTTGCGTCGAATCTTACGCAATTGTATGTTTAAGAAATTTAATACTGCTTCTATTTCTTGTAGTTGATGGAAACGATGTTCTGTAATACCTGGCAAGTCTGCTATATTACGTTCTACATAACCGTAGATACTAACATCTTTTTTGGCACCTAGTAATTCATTCCGATAGTGCATTAGGAAGTCTGGTAAGTTACCAATGTTTTCAACTACCTTATTGTACCACATTAGTAATCATCGTCCTCTTCGTCACTATCGTCTTGTTCGTCACCCCAGGTGTCTAAACCGTCATCTTCCTCAACCTCATCTAACACATAGGCTGTCAACGCATGTTTGATATCTTTATCCTGACCAAGGTCGCTAGATTTAATGGCTTCGCCGTCAACCCCTAAATTATCAATTAGTGCATTAACAACATCCATTGCGGCTTGTTTTTCATCTGTTACGTGATCTTTAACTGCTAACCATACTTCAGCGGCTGATACCAATGATTCTGCCATGTTATTTTTCCTCTGTAGATAAAGTTTCTACTACGGTATCCGGTGCTTGCTGTTCAACAGCAGTATCGTCCATAGTTTCTATTTCTTCAATACTTATCTCTTCTGCTATCTTTCCGTAACTTGCCATAATCTTATCTAAACAGCCATCTTCGTTTAGTTCCCAGGCTTTACGGAACATTTTAATTTCGTCAGCACTATCAGCAACACCAAAGCGTAATCTGTTGCCGTCTTTAACTAGTAAGCCTGCTTTTTCAGCCATGTCAACTAGTCCACTGTAAGGGCTCATACCTGTTGAATAAGGAATTTTAACTTGTACACCTTCGAATGGTTTTGCATAACGTGTTTTCATTACCTTACACCCAGCCCTAATACCTCTAACATCAGATATCTTATTGCCACCTTCGTCTTCTTTCAGTTTAAGTTTCTTCATAGCAACTACAATACTTGATGCGTAAATAAAACCTTGACCACCTGATATTTTATCATCTGGATCAAACATATCTTGTGAAGCGTATGTGTGATTAGTACATACTATCCCAATATTAAGTGCGCCGATCATGTTAACAGTATTACGTACCAGTGATGTTAATGCTTTAGGTTTACGTCCCATATCACCTTTCATATCACCTGCTTCAAACTGGTTAACGTCTGTAGGAGTTAGTAACATACCTAACGAATCAATAACAAATAATACCTTAGCTCTATTTTCAGATGGCATGTCTCTATATTCTTTTACAAATTCAGAAATAGTTTTAGCTACGTCATCGATCATGGCCATGTTCAATTTAAGTAGTTTCTCTTCTGTTGTGTCAACACCTAAGGCATGTAGCCATTTCTCATCAAGTGCATTCTCACTGTCAATCAAGATAACAAATATACCTTGATCTTGTGCATTTTTAACAATGTTACCTGAACAGATGTAACTCTTACCTGCTCCAGACTCTCCAGCAAACACTGTTACCTTACCTAACGGAATGCCTTTAGTAAAGTCGCCACTAATTAAATAGTTCAAGGCGTAGTTCCCCGTCGACACCCAATCTGTTGGGTCATTGAATCCTAAACTCATCCCTGGAATGCTTTTAGTAATGCTTTTTCTAAATTTACTTGCGTCAAAGGGTTTTGCCATAATATTTTTCCTTGTTTAATGTAATACTATTGATGCTTTGTTATTTTCTTTAGAATTTCTATACAGTATTTCTCTATATAACGTTAAATTTTTATCCAAATCTAAAATATTACCTATCGGAATTTGTTGGCCGATTGGCGTTATGTTGTGTTTATTACACCATTCTAAAAACTCAATGTTAAATGGTACAGTCTGCGGTTTAGATAAATTTATATTAAATGAAAATTCTAATTGCTCAAAATTATAATGATCTTGATACTTTAGATCGTTATCAAAATTTATAAACTTATCATATCGCTGTCTACCCAGATACGTATACCCAAAATTAAAATTTGTAATACTATTATTAGTTATTATACTATCTTTAAAAGGATTGTCAAATATATTATACTTTCCTGGTGCATCGAATATAGCAGTCTTGTTATCAAACGAAGATTCTAATTCATGTATTCCCATATTGATACGTTCGTATTTGTCGACAACGCCCAATTTTGCAAATAGTTCTGCGAGGCGTATTACTCTTATTTCGTCGGGATACATTTCATGTAATTGGTTACCAATGGTAGCAGTAGACTTATTTTTTGAAACTCTTAACTCGTTAATATCTACTTTATTTTCTTGAGAAAACACCCAATCTGCGTGCAATCTGTTTAAATAGTCTTGATTTAGAAATCCTTCCGGAAAAGACGCACACTCTAAACTGTTTATTCCTAAGATTACCATTAACTCATTAATTGTGTCAAGATTTAATTTTAATTCAGGTACCAAAGTGTTAACTTTGTTAGCAAGTAGATAGTTATTAAAAAATTGATTCTCATTATCGACATTTGTTTTTGCTACAAAGTATTCAAAAAGTTGATGATTTTGAATAACTTCAAACGGTATGCAGTCGTTGGTTGAATTAAATTTTAATGCGAATTCAGTAGTCATTAACTATGTCCTGTAATAGCAATCTTCATATCAGTAGTTATCGGGTCGATGTTCCCACCGCCCGATAATCTATCTAGATTAAGACTGTGATTGTCTTGAACGGATCATCGCTAGGATATCTTCTGCTTTTGATCCTGTTGCTTTTGGTGCTTCAGCCACTGGTGCCGCTTCAGCTACTGGTGTTGCGTCAGCTACTGGCGCCGCTACTACTGGTGCCGCTACTACCGGTGTTGCTTGCGGTGTGCTAAATGCATCTGACGAACTACTTGATTCTGGAGCCTGCATTCCGTATGGACGGAAATATGCGCCCCATTTCTCTGCATCATATGGTCTACCGTCTACTGATGCTTCAAACATTTCTTTCATAACTTTAAGTTCAACTTCGCTTGGTTTCTTAGGAAGATAGTCATTTAAATTATGTAAGCCATGTGTTTCAATAGCCGCTTGTTCTACTTCTGTTAGTGCAGTTTCTTTACGTGCCCATGTTGACGTTGTATAGTCAGCATATCCACCTTTTTGTGTTTTAACAACACGGAAATCAATACCACGTAAGTAGTCTGTTGGTAGTTCTTCCATTTCTGGATCCATTAACGCTGTTTTAATAATGTTAAAAATCTGCGGACTCATTACAAATCTACGGATTGGATTATCAGGTGTAGTATCACCGTCTAATGGATTTTCTCTTACATAGCCTTGGAAAATATAAGAACGTTTTTTCCAATACTTACGTCCCATTTCTTCTAGTGATTGATCCTTAAACCAAGTTCTAACTTCTGCTAGAATTGGGCATGATTCACCCCACATTTCAATACATGGAATTTGAACTTGGATCTGTTTAGTGTCCATTTCGCCTTTAACACCGTTAAACGGTAAACGAATCATGTTACGTTCTACCCAAAAGAATGAATTGTTTGGATCTGAATCTGGTAAAAATCTTAAAGTAGCTGTTGAGCCCTCATTGATATTCCAGTGTGGATAGATAGCGTTATCACCGCCACCATGTGAGTTATTTGAAGTTCTTGCTTCTGCTTGCGTGAGTTTAGCTCGAATATCTGCTAAAGATGCCATAATGTATTTCTCCTTAAATGTGCCATAATGTTTAGTTTTTAATGTGTATAAATCATACAACAGTTACATTATATGATACTTTATTTAGCATTGCAACAGTTATGTTGGTATATTTTACCAAAGTCGTAAAAAAAGAGCATAACTTATATACGGTATGCTCCTCTTCTACAGTTCTTTTTTAAGGAACTATCTAGCCAACCTGAGTATTGCTTTTAATTCATCTTCTTGTACTTTGTACGTTTTACCATCCACTTCAAATTCTGCTTCACCTCGTTGTCTTGCTTGAGCTAATTTTTCAGTAAAGTCATTACCTTCTTCAATACCAGCCGCTTTAAGGAATCTTTCTTTATCAAAACGTGGATTTTGTTTAGCAAACATATCAGCATGGTGATTAGCTAACTCTTTTTTCTTAGCTTGATCTGGATTTGCTTTTAGTAAGTCTGCTACCATTTGAAAGTCTTTTCTAGTAGGGCCTTCATATACTTCCATGTCTTTATCCTCGGATGCCATTGCTGATGCCCAATCACTTGGACGCTCGTTTTTATCATGTTTTTTCATTTTGCTAATGTACGCTGGTTTGTTTGGGTCTTTTGCTAGTCCAGGTGTTTTAACTTCTTGCCAATCTGACTTTTTAGATTTCCATGTTGCTTCAAACTCTTCGTCAGAGGCATTTTCCAAGTCATAATGTAGTTCTTTCATTGCACCTTCATCAAGTTCTTCACCTTCGTACGCCGGTACGTCATTGTCCCTTGCGTCCCACTCTGCTTCAGCATCTGCTTGACATTCATCAGCATATTGTTCATCTGAACATTTAGTTACATGTACAGTGTTTTGTTCTTTATCTACTTCAGCATGATAATAAACTTCTTCACCGTCACCGACAGTAATTTCACCGTCAAATTCATCAGGATCAAATCCTTCTTCTAAATCGTTAGTACATATACATGGGTCTTGTACACAATCTGGACACGTTGCGTCCTCAGGTGTAGCAATACCTTCTGCCCAATCGTTAAATTCTGTAATTTCTTTCATAACTGAGTTCCTTGATTCAAGTCTATTTAGTACCGGAATAGCTTCTTCTATCCTAGTATCTAGTAATGTTTCTGTAAACATGTCACGTAATTGATCTGTAATTTCAACATGTTCCTCTGTTTGTGTAGGGTCAAATGAATCAAATTGTTCTTTATATCCTCTACGGCCTATCATTCGTTTTACTTTCTTTTTAAGATCAGCATAATGTCTAACACCTGCTTCTGCCATTACACTTGTACCTGCATCTGTAAACTCTTTTCCTCTACTTGCTCTTACAAAGTTAGCTAGTACTCCAATATCAGATACTAATTCACAAATGTATTGACCAAAGTGATCATGTGGTGAGCCACCTTCGCTTACGTGGCGGGCCATTGCACGTCCAGCAAACAATTTTGTAAAGGGTAACTTAAAACGTTCTCCGTCTGCATTTTCAACATATAGAGCTTTTATATTTCTATAACGTTGATCACCCGCTTCTTCGTCGATTGGTTTAGAGTGTACTATTTTAAGTTTTGCTTCTTTAGTAGGTTTAGTATAACTTGTATTCTTGTAACCATAGTATTTAGATTCTTCTACTTGGCTTCTTGACTGCATTGCATATTTTAGTTTATTCATATTTTTTAAATCAAATCCTAACATATTGCGTCTGGCAAAATGTCTTAGTTGATAAAGGAAATCGTACCATTCAGATTTGTGGTCTAACTCCATACCTTTGCCAAGCGAGTCACCGTAAAATACTTCTAAACTACCGTCGCCGGTAATAGTAACTACAACAGTACCGTAGTTAGTATCATCAACAGTGTAGTCAAAGCTAAACAGTTCTGCTTCTTTTGGATTTGCAGTTTCTTTTCCTTTATTGTCTCTGGTTACTAGTTCAAAATTCTTAGTAGTTAAGAGATCGAATAAATTTTGGTTAATGTCTTCTGTGGATATCATGTCAGTATTTATCTTAAAACATTATAAACGGCATCGGGTCAATTTTGTTGTCGCTGTGGTCTGTCATTGACTCCCCAATACTCTTGTGGTAATTCTGTATTTGTTGTAGCATTCTGACTGCTAGCACTGTAGCCATAACTAAATCGTCGTGTTCTCCAGGTTTAGCCGCATAACCAGTACCACTTGCAACAAAGTTTTTAAGCTCACTGATCAACGGTTTTGATTTAACTGTTAATCGATTTTGTTCTAGTAAAGTTTTAAATTTACTACAGGCTGCCAACTTGCTTTTATTTGTTGTGTTAAATCCTTTACGGTATCGACGACCTACTCCAGCTTTCTTGTCTTCACTTAAGAACACACCTTTAATATTATCTTCTCCGTAATCTGCAATAGATATTAGGGCGGCCTCTCCAATAGTATTGTTCTCTACTGAGTAATAGATATTGTTTTGTTCACCAACCTTCTCTTCTAACACTTTGATCATTTCAGCAAAGATTCTAACTTGTTCAGGGATTGTAGTTTTATTGTGTTTCCATTCAGCTATCTGTGACATTGTTGTAGCATCAAATACTTCCATGGCCGCATAGTCGCCACCTGTACCCAAACTTGGATCCCAGGAAACTACATATAAATGATCAGGGTGTACAGTACCAAACCAACGTACTTGTCCTGTTCTTTCAGAGGGTTCCTCGCCTTCTAATCCCATTAAATGTATTGGTGCTATCAGTGTTTCATCATTGATAATAAATTCACAATCCATTTCTCGTCTAAAACGTTCATCGCCTAGTTTAGCACGTTCTTCATCTGCCCACGTGTCATCTCTATCCGGATGTTCTTTCCAATATGATCTAAATGCTTTAAATCCGTTGATTCCAAGTTTAGTTTCGTTACCGTGTGTATCTTCTGTTTTGTTAGCACCTTTCCATAACAAGGCAAATTGATCTTCATCTGAGTTTGGTGTTGATGTAATAATTGCTTTACCACCAGTTGCTAATGTAGGTGATATCGAAGTCCAAAACTCACGAGCAATAGTTGGGCGTACAAAAGCAAATTCATCACAATTTTTTGTAATAAATTCGTTATTTGCAATAAATCGATGCCGGTTGTCTGCAACCTCAACTATATCATAAACTGAAGTAACCTTAATTTCTACTATTTTAACTATTTCAGCGTCACCGGAAACCGTGTTTATATAGTCGCCTATACAGAGTTCTGATAATTTTATTTTTTTATTATCTTTAAAAAAATAATGACCAGCAGTTGCTTCAATTGAATTGTTATTTCTTAATACAATTCTAAAAGTTAACTTATTGTCAACAACTGTTACTCCTTGAAAATCTTGCCAACCTGATGGCGTTAATATTTCGTATTCAGTGTTTTCAGCAAACATAATAATTCCTTTACTGCTTGTTTTTGAGTATTTTGCCAAACAAAATAAGTATTAAATTGTCTATGCTTATATAGTGAGCGTGCTTTGTTATAGTCATACACTAGTACTTCGTTAGCTGTTTTCTTCTGACCTTTTGGTGGGCACCAAGTTTCCCACAGTTCTTCACTTAGCCCTGGATCGGCGTGCCAGGCATTTGATTGATATTCAATTGCTATGGAAAAATCTGGTATTGTTAAATCCCAAAAATAATAGTTACCAGTGTCTTTATCTAATATGCCGTACTCAGACTTATCAAAATAATAAGGAATACTGTTAGTATCTAGGTATTCAATTATTGGAGATAATACTCTTTTTGACAATTTACTTGCTCCACCACTGCCAGACTTGTTGTTTTTTATTAAGGTATTTCGCTGTTTTATGTGTGCGTTTTGTTCAACTGTTAAGCCGTTTGGTAATAGCGTTATTAATCGTGCATCGGCTTGTTGTCGGTAACCATTTCTGCCAAATTGGTCTATATTGTTCATATGAGTAGCACGGGTCTTTTTGCCTTTTTTGTCGTATCCTGATACACCGTCTAAATCCAATGTAGATAATGTCTGTTTTGCTTTAACACATGACAATTGGTGCTTCGTTAATCCACTAGACTTATCTATTTCTTTTAAGCCATCTTTAATATTTTTGCGACGGACGGGCGTTACACCTCTAATACCAGGGAACAATCTGTCATATTCTGCTACTGTCATCGCTAGTACACGTTCAATGTATGTTGTTTTTATCATACTCAATCTCTCGTTACTTACTGGACAGAGTATATAATCTATATTTTCTGTTAAGTAATCAGCATATAGTTGCGAGTTTCTTTTCTGATTTCTACGTTTAAATTGCTCTAGTTTATTCATACTGTATTTATACAAATGCAAATTCATCACCTGATTATTTTATCAGGACTATAAAGTTTAATATATAAATCCTTTAATGTAATATCTTCTTCGACCGACGTTTGTTTGTTTCGAATACGAATAGTAGTGTCTCCGTCTAAACAATACAACATTGATATACTCATACCACGACCAGTGTTTTCTGTTGTTGTTTGTGCTACTATACGACTGCCGTTATCAAACTCTATACTACCTTTGTTGTAACTAACAGCACCAGCCCTGATATGATCTGGACATGCTTCATAAGCATACCTAACACGTTGCATAATCTCTTGGGCACCTGCATATTTGTGTGCGGCAACCAGTATTGTTGAATCCGGAACAAACATACCGTACCATAGTAAATAACCTGCGGCACTAGTTGACTTACCTGTTTGCCTAGGCATCATTGATATTGAATAACGATAGTTGTGGTACACATCTATTAGGCGACTCTGATATTCAAACGGTTGGTATTGTATACCACCTAGCGTAGGGTGTTGTATATGGAAAAAGTTTTGCATAAAATACTTTGCACCGTTAACCGGGTCAGCACATTGTGCAAATTCATTTATTTGTTCTTGAGTGTATGTAGACTTCTTATGAGCTTTCTTAATAAGAACGCCATCTAATGACTTGGCCGCCATTTATTTGTCCTTGGGCATTGGGTTCTCGCCTGTTAGATGAGGTTGCGAAAACCACAACTTAAACCATTCGTTGGTCCCAGAGCGTATATTATGTTTACTTTGATATGCTGATTTTTCAGATGCAGTGTGACTTATGTTTTCGCCCATTGAATTACCGTGTTGATCAGTAACTCCTGCTAGTCTTTTTAAATCATTAATATCCATACTATTATTTAACTTCGATGTTGCCTATTTTATTTGCTAATATACAGTTATATGTTTCTTGATCTACTTTCTTAGTTTCGTTGTTAGTTACACCAATTTGTGCATTACGATACCATTCTATTTTAAACCCTGCTCTTGCTATTAAACTTTGTAGAGCAACTTCTCCTAGTACAGTATAGTGTTGTGGCCAAGTTTCTACTCCTCTAGGTCCTTTAGGGGCTGGCATTTCTACGTACATCTTGCCGCCTTTTTTAAGCAGTCTGTTATATTCTAATAGAGCAAAATAAGGAAACGGGCTGTGTTCTAGCGAGTGACGACAAAAAATAAAATCATAAGAACTATCAGGTTCTTTAATAAAATTAATATCAGTTCTGATATACTTGTGTCCTTTTTTCTCTAATGCCAGTGCATCACCGTCAGTCCAGGTAGTACTTGTAATATCAGTGTAACCTAAATCTTTCATATGATCACTGAAATAACCAACACCAGAACCAATGTCTAGTATTTTAGCAGTCTTTTTTAGTTTTAACGGAACAATGAAGCTGTCAACTACTTGACCTGTAACTTCTTGAATAACTGTGTCTTCGCCCTCATCTTTAATAGTATTCAGGGCATGGTCATAGTACAGTTTTAATTTTATTGCGTCAAACATTGGGTGTTTCCTAATGATTATTTGTTGTAATTACTTATTGGTAATTATAGATGGTGGGTTAATTTATTATGATTATGCACAGTTAATACAGTCTATAAATTAATTATATGGCAGTCAAAAGGGCGGTTTTAAGCTTCGTAGTAACGTTGTATAGTTTGGTTGGACTCAATACCGTCCGAGGCGTATTACTAAGGATTAGTCGTCAGCGTATGCAATTCCAGACCCTGATACAGGGAACTCAGTAGGGCCAGCACTGTCACCGACTGCTGTTGCAAATTTAACGTCCTGAACAAACTTAGCGTATGCTAATTTAGCTGTTGCTCTATCTGCTTTAGTATCAGCTGGTGTGCCAACATTTGTAGCATGTGCAATCCCATTTGGATCATATTGGTCAGTTGGTCTAACCAAAGCTGATTGATCTGGAGCAGAAGTTGATAGTGTAAGTGCCATAATATTATTTTACCTTAAAGTGTTACTACGCCTTCACGTAGTAGTTTTTCTCTGTTGACTAGGTGCTTTTCTTGTATTTCGTCTTTTGATCCACCGAAGTAAGCAACAGCGTGTCCTGTTTCTATTAAAATGTCAGTAACCATGCGTCCATCTTCAGTACTAAAGTCACCTAAGATACGGCCAAACTTTCCTTTAGCGTCATACTTTAGACATTTAAGAATTGCAGTTTTACCTAGTATTTCTTTTAGTTTTGCTTTTGCGGCAAGCCCAAATTTCTTTTCTACTAGATCTCTTGTTCTTGATTCTGGAGTGTCAATTCCCATAATGCGTACTCTCTCTTTAACCATTACTACACCAAAGCCTAGATCAATATCTACGTCAACTGTGTCGCCGTCTACTACTCTTTTAATTGTTACTGCATATTCATACATAATTAATCATCCGCTGTTGGATAAGGAAATCCCTCATCATCTAGTTGTACTTTTGGTTCGCAGTCTTGACATGCACAGTCTGGACATTCCCAACAATCTGTACAGCTCTGTCCACAATGGCAACCACATCCACATGATCGACAATTATCCATTATTTCTTCCTTTGCCACTTAGCACCGGTTATTGGTGACTGTGTGTTTGTGTCAGGCATCTCTTCGCTAGGTCCTCTGGCTTGTGTTTTTGTTTTTATACCTAATGCTTTGTGTGCCGCATCTATTTTCTGTTTATCTACATCAGTGTATGCACCAATGTATGCCTGATTCGCAACCGAATCTGTATCTATATTGTCATCATTGCCTGGTGCACGTGCCATAAACATACTCATACGATATAATCCATAATATCTATCAGCATCATTGGTGTAAGCACCCGGAGTTGCTTGTTTATGACGGCTATCTATTTTGCCACGTTTCTTTTCTGTTAAAAATTCGTTAGCACGCATTAGTTGTTTACCTTAGCACCTTTGCGCCATTGGTAGCATGACCAGTGACGAGCAGTAGTCTTGTCTTTACCTTTAGGTGTGTCGCAACCGTGTCTGGCCCGAAAGCTCTTACGTCTTTTAGGATCATCTCTTTTAATAGATAAGTTTGGATCACCAAAACGCACAACTTTTACATTTTTTGTCTTAGGATCTTTAACATATACTTTGAATTTTTTCTTAGGATTTTCTGAAGTACGAATTGGATCATTTAATTTAACTTCACGACCTTTGTATTCTGCTTCATCAAACACATCAAAGAATTTTACGCCTGTAAATTCACAGCCACAATGTTCTAACATTGTTTGACATTCTTCGTCTAAGTGGAGGGTGATGCTTTTATCGTCGTGTTCGAGAACCAATGACTCAATGACAGTATCTTGGTTGATAATAAAATCAACCTGATCGCCTGTTACTGGATTTACTTGCCGTCTGGCAGTTTCCCTAAGATACTCGTCTAATGATTTCATTATTCACTACCTTTATAGGCCTTGTATAATTCCATCATTTTTTCATCAGTAATTGATTCGTTGTACAACGCATTACTGTTTGACTTAGCCGCTGACTTTGGTTTAGGGCCGTTTAAGCCACCTGCCATTTTGTTTAACTGTGTATCAACATCAGTTACTTGTTCGTGCGGTGTATTAGCATGCTGAATGTCTCTTTCTTCTTCAACAGGTACTTCTTGTTCTTGACCTTGATAATCATCATAACCATCAGAACGTTGTCCTGACAAGTTTAATAACTGTTTAAGCATATCAGTATGTTTACCGACTGCATTTACACTTACTGTTTCTTGATCATCATCGCTAATGCTTTGTACAACTTGTAAACTTTCAGCAACTTCTTCTGTTTCTACTGACTCATTTAGTTTTGCTTCAAACATTGCTGTTAACGGATCTGTTTCTGCTGATTCCATTTTAATAAATGCTGTGTCAAGCACTGCTGGTTGTTCTTCAGTGCCTTCCATTTTCTTTTTCTTAGCTGGATGGCTGTGTTCAACTTGTACAGAACCTTTCATATTAGCAACTGGAATGTTTTTAACAACATACCTAGTACCGTCTTCTTTAACAAATTCTGCATCGTAGTGTGTAACTGTACCGTCTTCAGCTAGTGTATGTTCACCGTGTATTACAGTACCTTCACCAAATCGTTCGTGTGTAAATGATTTAGTACAAGGATGATAAATGTTATCTCCTTCTTCTACTTCTTCACCTTCTTTTGTAGGACGACCACGACCTCTTTTAGGGGCATTTGGATCTACTAATGGATCTGTTGGCTCTAAACTATCAACTTTTGTACCTGTATTAGTATATTTGTAGTGTCTGCGTTTACCATCGTTAAATGTAACTGTGAAACCTTGTGCGTCTTCTTCTGGACGATCCATTTCAACTTTATGACCTTCTTTTTCATGCCTGTCAACTATACTTTTAACATGCTCAGGATCATATGCTTCTTCAATGATTTCTTCTTCGATTGACTCTTCTACTTCTTCTTTGTTGTCTTCATCTTTATCTGCTGTCTTGCCTTTTTTAGCATCTAGCATTTTTTGAAATGCCGCTTTCTGTGCCGGGCTTTGTGCTTCAGTTACTTCAGTTGATTCAGCAACTGGTATATCACTTTGTACCGTTATTACAGGAACTTCAGCAAGTCTAATTAAATCAGCATGTGCATCTTTTCCGTATTGTGCATAAAGGTTATTACCTGTAGTGCTAACTTCAGTTACTCCTTGTGCCACTGGAGCTGGTGTTGGAGTTGTTGTTTCAGCTGACGTAATTGCCGCTTTCTGGTCATCTGTTGGATTTTCAATTTTCTTAAGTGTATCTAGTACGTTATACATGTCCATAGTAGTATCCTCTTATCTTGCAGACGATTTAACGTCTGGTAATTTATTTTTTGTACTACCCATAGCACTCTTGTTGCCAATTGGTAGATCATTAGTAGTAGGCG
>Ga0208646_1000114_pt1 | contig 57808 bp, 53 predicted proteins | sample AntAceMetag02UK8_FD_184762 | JGI IMG/M metagenome (GOLD analysis project Ga0208646, IMG submission 184762) | Saline lake microbial communities from Ace Lake, Antarctica - Antarctic Ace Lake Metagenome 02UK8 (SPAdes) (version 2) | ecosystem: Environmental > Aquatic > Non-marine Saline and... | reverse complement strand
GATGCGCTCAACTTTAAAGACAGACCTTATGTGAGGAAATCAAAAGTTGTGACCCAATTGTAAAAATAACTTACGTAACTATCTGTATTACAATATATTGGCTAGTTCCGTTTTCAAGTTGGGTTAAGAATATAGATGATAAACTAACGAATAAGAACTTTTTAAAAGTGCATCGCTCCTATATCATCAATCTTACTAAAGTGGTCGATATAGAGGAAAATAATCTCGTCATTAAAGACAAAGTAATCCCAATCAGCAGGGCTCATAAGCCACTTTTGATGAAAAAAATCAAGCCTTTCTAGTCTTACTAATCCAAAAAACGATAACAGACTGCCAGTAATCGAAAGCCATCAACCTCGCTTTGAGTTTCGTAATAGCTTTATGCAAAAGACGGAATTATGGAAACGATTAAAATCTTGTTTTATATATCACTAGCAATAATGGGCTATACCTATATAGGTTATCCAATTATTCTTTTTTTCCTTAAAACAATTAAGAAAGAAAAATTAATTCCACAGCTTTCAAATGAGGATCTTCCTGAGATAACTCATATCATCGCAGCATACAATGAGGAGGATATCATGGAGGATAAGATCAATAATTGCATCAACATAGATTATCCATTATCTCGTGTCACTACGATCATCGTAACTGATGGCTCGTCCGATGGGACTAATAAAATCATTGAAAAATACCCAAATGTAAAGTGTTATTTTCAACCTGAGCGTAATGGTAAGCTGGCAGCTATTGATAGAGTCATGCGTGAAGTAGCTACCGAGATAACTATTTTTTCTGATGCCAATGCCATGCTCAACAGTGCCTCTCTAAAAAATATGGTGAGGCATTTTCAGTCTAATATGGTTGGTGCTGTGGCAGGTGAAAAAGTGGTCTTACAAGAACAAGAAGATGATGCGGCAGGTACGGGAGAAGGTCTTTATTGGAAGTATGAATCAAAGCTAAAACAATGGGATTATCAAGCTGGATCGGTCGTAGGGGCAGCTGGAGAACTGTTCGCAATCAGGACTTCTTTATATGAGAAGCCTGCAGGCAATATTCTGATCGAAGACTTTGTGATGACGATGAAAATTGCAGCAAATGGACACATCGTGGCTTACGAGAAAGATGCTCAAGCCATGGAAGTGTCTTCAGCGAGCATAAATGAAGAGCTCAAAAGAAAAGTGCGAATCAGTGCTGGTGGACTTCAGGCAATTTGGTTATTAAAAGGTCTTTTGAATCCTTTTAAACATGGCATTCTAACTTTTCAGTATATTAGTCATCGCGCATTTAGATGGACATTAGCCCCATTGGCTATGGTTTTGATTTTTCTAACGAATATAATACTGTTATTCGAAGGGTTTGGTGTGTTCGCATTCATTATGATTGGTCAAGGGTTATTCTATGCTGCGACATTCGCGGGCTATTATTTTGAAGATCGAAAAATGAGGGTAAAAGCCTTTTTTGTTCCATTTTATTTCACCTTTATGCATTTGAATGTCTTTCATGGTTTTATAAAACTGATGTCTGGAAACTTTGATGTGAAATGGGAAAAAGCAGAGCGAAAGCGACAAGAATTATCTAAAATGTCCATTTCATGAGTCAACCACTCGTTTCAATTGTCACAGTGAATTTCAATCAACCAGAAGTCACCGTTGAGTTGATCCGTTCTTTGGAGCGGCAAGACTATCAAAATATTGAAATTATTGTTGTAGATAATGGTAGTAAACGCCCATTTATCTTAGAGATGACCCAAAACCCCCAAGTAAAAGTCATTCAAAGCAAAAAGAATCTTGGATTTGCCGGGGGGAACAATCTGGGGATTGCAGAGGCTAAGGGGGCGTACTTGTTCTTTGTAAACAATGATACAGAGATACCACAAAACACGATTCAGAGCTTGGTAGACAGGTTAAAATTCAATCCTAAATTAGGCGCATTAAGCCCATTGATCTATTATTTTGATCAGCCACATGTCACACAATTTGCTGGTTATACACCGATGAATTTGATCACAGGAAGAAACAATGCTATCGGTTACAAGGAAAATGTAGAAATACAAGATAAGCTCATGCCGACATCATTTCTTCACGGGGCAGCCATGATGGTGAGTAAGTCTGTTATTGATTTAGTTGGTGGGATGTCGGATAACTACTTCTTATATTATGAGGAGTTGGATTGGTGTCAAAGGATGAAGGACCGAGGATATCAACTTGCTGTTGACTACAGATCTAATATTCTTCATAAGGAGTCAATTTCAACAGGAAAAGATTCTACTCTAATGGCTTATTTCAAGACAAGAAATAGAATATTGTATATGCGTAAAAATGCTCCTGCAGCTTACAACTTATTATTTTATGTTTTTTTTATCGGTGTTTCGGTTCCAAAACTTATAGGGAAATACTTGCTAAAAGGTCAATACGAACACGTTAAAAACGTGTTTGCCGGAGTTTGGTGGAATGTTGTACAACCAACATCGAGTGCTAAGTTGGGCTATAAATATGACAGCCTGATGAACTAAAATTTTAAAACCTTTCGTTTCCATAGGTCGGGCAAAAGCTCGGCCTTTTTTTTGATTTATATCACTCCGTCTTCTTCCAGCGATCTATGAAGTTTTTTATGCCTTAGCCAAAAATTATCTCTGATAAGCTTTATTGTTGGCGCATAGTCTGGATGATGAGACATTCGATTCAGAATAGGATCTTGATCCAAAAATATCACCAACCAATATTGATAACCTTCGGCTAATGTAAAAGGCTTTAAATGCGCAATAGCTTTTTCGATATCTCCAATTGTAGCATAGTAAGCAGCGTAATTCAAGTCTCGGTACAGTGATTGGTTCTGGTTTGTATAGGCAAAAAAGTCTTTATAAAACTCCTGGGCTTTTTCATCTTCCCCTAGTTGTTCCAATACGAAACCTATTTTTAAATCCTCGGATTGATAAACATCGAGTTGATATGCATCAAGAATACGGATGAAGTCTTGATAATAACTCTAGGCTTCTTCATAATTTTCCATGGTATAACAAACCTTGGCCAGCTCTTGAATGATGTCAATACGAGTAGTGTCTTTTTGTAAACACTTGATTAAGTTGGTTTTTGCTCTTGCGATATCAAAGTCTTTTGCATAATTGATATAAACGGACAAATATTCAGCAAACAAGTTATCAGGATTATATGCCAACGATTTTCGGTTGTAATCTTCTGCTTCTTTGATAAAACCTGATTGTGCAAGTGCATTTCCTAGATGTAAATAAGAATAACTCGTGATGATGGAATCCTGCGATGCGATGTTGTATTGAATCCCTCTCATAGCATGAGCCAAATATTTCTCAGTATTTGGTATATAGTTAGTGTAGATATTTGACAAAAAATTGTGTACCCAACCTGCGTTAGGATAATAATCGAGTACTTTTTCAAATGCTTCAATGGCTGTTTCGTATTCCTCCAAATGCATAGAATAAAGCGCCTTGGCAATTAAACTTTCGCCAAGTTCGGGATTTAGATACATGGCCTTTTCTGCATAGTTTTTAAGTTGGGCAGTATGTTTTTTTTCTGACTGAAATATGTCTAGATAATAATATGCCATGGACATATAGCCATAAGCATGTGCAAAGCTGCCATCCTCAGCAATGGCTTTTTTGAAGTATTCGATTGATTTTAACAACCCTTCACCATCGGGTTCATCAAGGTATTGTTTGCCTTTCAGGTAATAATCGTATGCCACTAGGTTATTGGTAGGTGCTTTTTCAATACGCTGATATTCCGCAGGAGTGATGATTGCATCAATTTCTTCAGCGATATTTTTGGATACCTCTGCTTGCAGTTGAAAAATATCATCGAGCTGGCGCTGATATCTTTTGGACCATATGTGTCGATCGGTAGGGGCTTCAATAAGCTGAATGGTTAATAATATTTGGTTTCCTATTTTTTGGCCACTGCCTTCGATAAAATAATTGACGTTGAGTTCTTTTGATAATTCTGGAATAGTTTTAGCCACACCGCGATATTTTTCGATCGTTGTTCGGCTTGTTACTTTGATGTCTTTAATCTTTTGAAAATTATTCAAAACGGCCTCCATCAAACCATTCATTAGGTAGATATTCGTTGTATCGGCACTGTCATTTTTAAAAGGAAGAACAGCAATTGATTTTTCTAGTTGAATGTCGTCATATTCCCTATGTAAAAATCAAGCAATGGTGCCCAAAAGCATCACACCGATAGAACCAAGGATTAAAACCGTATAGAATTTTCTGTATGGCTCAGCATTTGTGCCTCCATGATTAAAGGCATTATTTGGCTTGGATATATAACGCTTTTCTGCTGACCCTGGCGTGAAGCCAAAAAGTTCTCGAAAACACTTGGTGAAATAGGAGGTACTTGAAAATCCAACCTTAAAAAAAACCTCCGATACAGAAAATGCGTCATTTTTTAAAAGCTTTTGAGCGTGAAAGAGCCTGATTTGTCGGATATATACGCTCCCTGATAGTGCCGTTTCTTTTTTGATTTTTCGCAGCAGGTTAGATCTGCTCATATTGACCTGCTCGGCAAGTTGACTTACACCGTAGTTTTCGTCGGCCATATTCTGTTCAACAGCCTTGATAACCTTTTGCAAAAAAGCGCTGGACGGAGTTAAAAAATCAGACATGAAAGGTAATTGAAAAATGAAATTACATGATTCAAAAATACCAATTTCTTAGCTGTGAAAATCAACCTTTGCATCATAGTTTATAGTCATTCTTCATAGTTTTCATCAAAAAGGCATGGTTACAATAAGTATCCTCATGAGTGATTGTTTTGACACAGGGCTTAGCAAGACCTTTGTGAAATCATTTTAAAGACTAATTAAACAATTAAAACTATGAAAAACGTAAAACAACAATCATCGATTAGCTTGGCTACACTATTATTTTTTGGTTTCACCGTCTTATTTACAGCGTGTAATAATTCCTCCGATAAATCAGAGAAAAGTGAGCTAAAAGAACCTTCAATGACCATTCAAGAGGCGGCATTTTTGGGTAATGAAAAAGGGATTAAGGAGCATATTGATTTTAAGTCTGATCTCAATCAAAAAGACACTTATGGAAGTACGCCATTGCACATTGCTGCCACTTTTGGTAAGAATGAAACGGCCATACTTTTAATCGAGGGAGGAGCCGATATCAATGCCATAAATGGAGATGGTTCTACAGCTTTACATGTTGCTTCTTTTTTTTGCAGAAAAGATATCGTACGTGCATTGCTCGATAAAAATGCGGACGTCACCATTCAGAATAGTTATAAATCTACTGCACTAGAGGTTCTTTCACCTAGTTTCGAAACAGTGAAACCAGTCTATGATCAATTGAGTAAGGATTTGGGACCGCTTGGGCTTAAGCTTGATTATGACAAAATCGAGGAGATGAGACCAATTATAGCCGAAATGATAAAAGCTAAATCGTAAGATAATGACCAATACAAATTACCTAAGAAGGTACGACATAGATTGGCTTAGAGTCATCGCCATTGGCTTGTTGTTAGTCTATCATATTACCATTGCTTTTCAGCCATGGGGCGTGTTCATTGGCTTTATTCAGAGCGAAGAGTCTTTAGAATGGCTTTGGGTTCCAATGTCTATGTTGAATGTTTGGCGTATTCCATTACTGTTTTTTGTGTCTGGGATGGGTGTGTTTTTTGCAATCCAAAAACGCGATTGGAAAGCGTTACTAATAGAAAGATCAAAGCGTATATTGATGCCATTTACATTTGGTATGCTAGTCATCGTTCCATTGCATATGCTACTGTGGCAAGTGTATTACAATCAAGAGATCTCTTATGTACCTCATCCAGCGCATCTATGGTTCTTAGGGAACATTTTTATCTATGTGCTGATCTTTACGCCGTTGTTTTTTTATCTCAAAAAGAGACCAGATAATAGGTTTAAACATCTACTAGCCAATATTTTTCGCACGCCTATTGGATTAGCGATAACAATGATTCCTTTTATTTTAGAGGCAATATTGGTCAGTCCAGAAAATTTTGAGCTTTACGCTTTGACTTGGCATGGTTTCTTTCTTGGCATGATCGCCTTTCTTATGGGTTACCTATGTGTTTATTCCGAGGATTATTTTTGGAAGAATTTGAAGCAATGGAAATGGTATTTGGTACTCTCAGCGAGTGCATTTTTTACTATTCGGTTGATGTATTTTGAGTTAAGAACACCAGATTATTTGATGGCCATTGAATCTAACCTTTGGGTTTTTTCCATGTTTGGTTTTGCCTTTTTTTATCTCAACAAGCCCAGTAGAATATTGACTTATTTAAGTCGCGCAGCTTATCCTATTTATATCATCCATATGGTCTATTTATTTTTAGGCTCGTGGTTGTTTTTTGGTAAAGACGTGCCCGTACTTTTAAATTTCATAATGCTGAATGTATTTACCCTGATGTCATGTTTTGTCACCTATGAGCTATTGATAAAAAGAGTGAAGTTTTTAAGACCTCTTTTTGGGTTGTCTTGACTTGTGCTCAATATTGGAACTGGTCCAATAAATAGACCGTCTCGCATGGAGGTTTCAATGATAAAATCGAGAAAGATTAGAGATTGGAGAGAGGCGAGGTTTAGGATAAGTTATTGATGGTGGTGCTTATTAGTCGTACCATTAATAATTTATTCTAACCTGTGCGGCAGTGTTTTCCCAAGTAAACTTCGCAGCTCTGTTTAAACCAGCTTGGATGACTTCTTCTTTTTCTAGAGAAAATTGAGAAGTGATCATGGCGAGTTTTATTTCAACAACATTGTATGGGTCAACAAGAATAGCCGCATCACTCGCTACCTCTGGCATTGAGGAGGTGTTTGATGTTATTACATACGTTCCGCAAGCCATGGCCTCTATAATTGGAATACCAAAACTTTCTCTAAGTGATGGATATACAAAGCAATGCGCGGAAGCATAAATTTCTGGAAGTTCTGCATGTTGCACATAGCCAGTCAAATGGATATATTTCATCAAACTAAGGCCGTTAATTTCGGTAAGCATTTTTTGTAGATCTTCTTTGCTTGATTCAGCTATGACGACTGGAAAAGGAATTTCAATCTCCTCTGTATACAGTTTATAGGCTTTGAGAAAACCGATCATGTTCTTCTTTGGGGCTGTATTTCCAAGGAAAAAGAAGTAGTCGTCGGGTAAGTATAACTTTGATTTTATAGCGCCTTGTTCGACGGTAGAGTAGGGCCTGAATTTCTTACCGACACCATTGTAAATGCTTTGAACCTTATGTCCATCGCCTAGTTTTTCAATAATATGTTTTTTTTCAAATTCCGAAACGGTAAATACTTTTTTGGCTTTTTTAAATACCGATGGCACAATCCATTTACGATAATAATGTCCTAGGCGCTGATATAATGACCCTCCACTAAACGATTTATTTAGATATATTATATCATGCAGTGTTACTATTAATGTTGTTCGGGTTAGAATCGGTGCAGTATTACTTGTGCAATGAAGAAGGTCTATTTTATGTTTATTGACGGAAAGTGGAAGCCAAATTTGTTCCCAGTCGGCATATGTAGCTCCCTTGACTTCAATGATTTTAAAATTAGGTGTTTCTTGAAGACAATGATCTGGTCCAGACTTTACAAAAATGAAATATTCATTTTCTAACTCTGTTCTTTGTAATTGTCTTATCAGCTCAAGCGCATAAATATCCATGCCATGCTTTTTGCTTCGAAATATTCTTTGAGCTTCAATTCCTATACGCATTGCTTATGTAATGTGTGGGGTATGTAAAAAATTATTTTTTGCTTTTTTAAACCCTAAAAATGCCTTCATCATTAAGAAAAAGGTCATGGGTAAGCTTAAACAAGCCTTGAGCGTAGCTTTTGAGAAATATCTTTTTGGTGCTGCGAATACAAGCGCCAAAACGTTCAATAGGAAGAGCCCAGAAGCATAAAAACCAAAGTTAGGATTTAGGAAAAGTGTGATAGCCGCTGTAAAGATTAGCACACCAAGTAAAATCAATCTTGGAGGTAAAAGAAATTGGAGCGATTTATCAAAATAATTCCAGTTGCCTTCTTTGATTAGCACCTTGGTTGCATCGGAAAATGAAGACAAGCCAAATCTGATTTGAGCAGCAATCCATCTAGTGCGTTGGTTCGTGAATACGTCATTGGAACTTACTTTTTCATCGAATACGTAAGCATCCTCTAAGTATCGTATTTCAATATTTGCTTTTAGAAAATTCAACTCCAATTGCTTATCAAAGCCACCCAATGCATCTATTTCTTTCATTTGGCCTCTAAAAAACTCATAATCAAAAGCCATACCAGAACCGATTAAGGCAGATGACAAACCTAGCGTTTGATGTCCTTTTCTGAAAATGTTGTTGTTTATTTCTTCGCTGATACCATCAAGTAATGCCAAGTTAGAATTTTCGTTTTTGGCCACTCTATGCCCTTGAATGGCCAATGTACCCTTGTTGAATTCTTGACTAATTTTTTGTAGAAAATCAGGAGCCATAACATTGTCAGCATCCAATATTACTGTAATATCAAAAGCGGTTTTTAAAGTTTCGAAAGTTTTATTGATCGCTTTTGCCTTTGAACTTTTCTCGAAACTTACCTCGACTACTGTTATTGATAATTTCTTTAGTTCAATAAGAGTTTTCGCTTTTAGAGAGTCAGCGATGATGACTACTTCATATTTATCAGCAGCATATTCTTGATTTAGGGCTTTTTTTGCAGTGTCAACGATGATACCATCTTCTTTGTATGCCGCTATGAAAACCGCAATCTTATTTTCTTTGGTGTATACCGTTTCACGAGTATCTTTCCTAGAGAATTTGCTTGCTACACTAAAAACCACTAGATATAACACTGATATAGTGAGATATACGAGGATTATAACAAGTACAATATTCATAATGAAGGAGTATTTAACCAGTTTGAAAAATCGATTTTCAATAATTTATGAAGGTTATGGATGTCTTCTTTATAAGCCAATTCTAAGAGTTGCTGTCTGGTATCCTTATCAAGTGGTTTCCGATCAAGATTCTTATTTCTCAATCCATTGACCCATTTTTTAATTTTTGTATTATTGATCACTGCTTTTCCAAGTGCTGGGCTAACCTTGGAGATGGCTTTCTTGATAAGACTATCTTGTCCGATTAATTTATCCGTGAATTTGTTTTTGATGAAACCTGAAACGTTGTATTCTGAACTTATATCTGGTTCAAATGTAGCGTCTACGCCAATAAATTCGTAAAGATCAGCAATGACTTTTTTCGGATCTTTTCTCAGCTCATCGTAGGTAAATACCTTGATTTTTTTTTCATCAAATAACTCAAAATAAACTGATAAATGTTGGAAATAATGACCTTCCCGTACCAAATCATTTCTTTTCCACCAGATCGACTCTTGATCCAAAGCATCACTAAACTCACTGGTAGGTAAACGATTCTCTCTGGCTAAATGTAAGAAACGAGAATAAAGACGATCTACAGGGTTACGTAGGATTACCACAATTTTCACATCAGGAATGGTGGCTTTGATTTTTCTGGCAGCTACTGGAGTGTATAGATACATTGGAGAAACTTCCCCAATCGCTTTTTCCTGATCAACACCTTTGAATAAATCCTCATATTCGGATCTATCAGTAATAGACCAAGGATAATGATTCATTTGATTGGGATCGTTTTTGGCGTCAACCAGCTGCTTTCCTTCAAGGGCAAAGAAATTGGTCTCCTTTACCGGACTCATGAAAACCTCAGGATGTTCTTTGAGATACTCGTATAATGACGTGGTGCCCGACTTTCCAGCTCCAATGATCATAAAGTTTGGTAGTGTTTTCATTTTCTCTTTCGTTTCGAATGTCAAATTAGTATTGATCCAGTGCCTATTATTTTTCTTTCGTTAAGTGGGTTTTATCCTTCGATTTTTGGTAAATGATGACGATATTAAATACTCTTTATCTGAAAAAAGAGTGTTTTAAAAAGGGAAAAGCTTTTCAAAATTTTCATGATTGCGCTTTATATCATCGTGTTTTCTAAGAGAGGAGTAAAAGAATTCTAAGGTAGTTACAGTTTCATTGATATCTAAAAGATTATAAATATCGTTAGGATACAGATTTAAGTTAGACTAATCAAAGAAGGCAAAAAGTAGATATTGAGTGCGAGTATTCACTTTCTTCTAAGGAAAGCTTTTTTGCATGGCTGTCACTAAAAAGAAGTTGGCTTATTATGCCATGGTTAATTGATAATTGATCTTGCGAAGACTGATGAGTCCAAATAATATTCCAGCGATAATGTTGATGACCGTGACGAGTGCTACCAGATACAATGAGTCAAAGAGGTAAATCACAACACAGTCTCCAATAATATTAATAGCGACCATGATCCATACCTTTGTGGCATTTATATGTGGTTTGTTAAGTGCATCTAAAGCGAGACCAGTAAATTTATCAATGGGTAATAGGATCATCGGAATAACAAACAACATCATTAAACCAGCGCTCTCTCCATATTTAGCTCCACTGAGTATGTTAATAACGAAATCAGGAAAGATGAAAATAAATAAGCCAACCGGAAGAAAAGCGAATGAAAGCATTGCTACGTTTTGTCTGAATAAAGTTTTGAACTTGCTGTATTCATGAGAATGATGAAGGTTTGATAATTTTCTAAAAGCAGTCATACTAAAACCACGTAAAGGGATCTCTAATAGATCCATTGCTTTGAGAGGTATTGCATAAATGGCTATCGCTTCAGTGCCTAATAGCAGGCCAATAATGATGTTGTCAGCACTTTTAAGAAGATTAGCTCCAGCCAAGGTTGCTACGCTACTTTTCCCAAATTGTAGAAGTGCATTCGATGAGGTTTTTGTTGCCTGAATAAGGCTGTGGTGTCTGTTAGAGGTGGTCCAGGACAAGAGCGATATACATGCATTGATGGCCAAGTAGGCAAGAATTATTGATTGAATATTGGCTAGCTCCTCCCAGAAATAGGTGATGGTGAGAAAAGCGAGGAAGAAAAAGTTCAATCCAAAGCGTATAAAATTCATGCGAACAAACTTCCCTAAGGCATGAGATTTCCAAGTGTCAAATTGCTGCGCAGTGGTAATAATGACCAAAAAGGGATAATAGTCGAAAAACAAATTGAATGATTGGTCATCCACTAGGTACCCACCGATAAAGACAATTATTGCCAGAAAAATGCTGAGCAGTAAGTTGATCAGCCTTGCGGAAGCAAGTAGTTCATTTTGCAAAAACATATTACTGTCATTGAGCTTATGGACCAAGGCTTGTCTAATCAGTCCAGTTTTAATTATTTCAAAAAGTCCAGAAAAAGAGATAAATAATGCCCAACTACCAAAATCAGAGGGTTCCAAAATCCTGGCTAGAATCATGAAAATAAATAATCCTAGTGCTGAGCTACCAACGTTTCCTAAAAGAACGATGATATTGTCTTTATCCAATAAGTGTTTGACTTTATCAATCATAACATTTAGCTCGCCACTTTTTCTATCAATTGATTGAGTAGCACTGCTCTTGACGTCCAATCATTTTTCTCTGCTATTTGCATTCTGACTTTCGCTAAGTCTGGATTGTCGGAGCTAAGTTCTTGGTGTATTGCTTCAATGAAACCTTCATTTGTTTTTGTGATTGATGTAGATTCGGTAAAATCGGTCAGGTCAGCAAAGTCAGTGGAAACCACAGGTATACCAGCGGCAAGATATTCATTGATTTTTAGTGGATAAATGCCCTTGGTGAAATCATTTTTTTCAAAGGGAATTAAACCTAAGTCTATATATTTCATTGCTTTAACCAACTCACTAGGAGATTTAGCTCCGAGAAACGCAACATTTGGATACATCTCCAACTCTTCTTGCACTCTTGCATCAACCACTCTGCCTATAAATTGAAATTTATGAAATTTAAAGTGCTCGATTGAATACTTCATTAAGGATACGTCTAACCTGAAATCTATAGAGCCTACGTAACCAATGGTTTTTGTCTTTATATTGAACCTGTCTTTATTATATGCTTGATTGAATAATTTAAAATCAACACCATTCTTGATGAGATGTGTGTTTGTATGTTTTTTGCTTTTGGTATCATACAAATGCTTAGAAGTCGTAATCACTCCGTTGGCTAAGCTGATGAATTTATCTTCCATTGCAGGGCCATGTTTTCCACACCATGCGGCAGCACTAATTTCATCATAGCAATAATATAAGTTCGCCTTTTCATTGAGCTGATTTACTAATGGGACACCAGCTGCAGGACTGAAAGCATTAATGACGATAGGATCTTTCATTTCCAGCTCATTCATGGCCTTTTTTATACTTCGGCGAATCACCTTGGATTGGTAGGTCGCCATTTTAGTGAAAGATGAGTCATCATTGATCCAATTGATAGGTATAACTGGCGGTAATGTCAAATGGTAAACTTCAGAATCTACTTCTGATAAATTGCGCAAACGCGGACTTAAACCCAACATTTTGCTTAAAGGGGCTTTGGCCTTGCCCAGTATGGTAAATGCGACATCTTTATAAGTGAACGGATAATCAACAAATAGTACCCTATGCTGTTTAGAGAGCTCCTTCATCATGGCAACAATCGTCTTCATATAATCACCTTCCCATGTGGTCATAGAAACACAAATAATATCTCTTTTTTCCATGATTATCTTTTTTTGATTGGTGAACTGTTGAATTCGAACTGCGCAATACGTCTAAACCATTTTGTTATAAACGATCTTTTTGTCGGTACTTCGGCAATCACTTGATCCAATAAATGAGTTTTTATGCCATTGAGTATCATTTGAGGCTCTTTCTTGGTAGCAAAAATGATGTCGGAGAGCATATTTTTCTGACTCATAGACCATGTTTTCGAGGCATCCACAATCCATAGCATGAGGTTTGCGTCCTTTAATAAGGTTAAAGATGTCTTGCTTTCAATCCAAGCGGGCAGCTCACACAGCACAACATCATAGGATGAAAGATCCATGTCAGTCAGCTTCTCAACGGATTTCGCATTTACAATATCGTTCGTGGGTAGGTAGTGAAACTCATCTTCCTTCGTTAATTCAAGAGTTTCAGAACTTGAAGGGTAGACGAAGCAAACCTTAATTTTTTGAATCTTCAATTCATCAAATATCTGCTTCATGGCAAAGGTTTTACCTTGACCGGCTGTGGTACTTATGCCAACTATGGAGACTGGATTCGTATTGTCATCTAGCGACAGGTTGAGACGCATTTTGTTAATAATTTGTCCAACAGCAAGGTGCAGTGCTCCTTCATGCCTTTCCAAGTTTTTATCAACTACAGGCAAGGCGCCTGCTACTTTCATATTCGATAATTTCTCTGCTCTTTCTGGGCTTTTTAGTGAGTTATCAAGTAATTCTATAGTTACAAATAAAGTGATAGGGAAGAATAGTCCAATCAATAATGACACAATCATTAACAGCGCCTTTTTTGAGGCCAAAGGCTTAAGCGGAAATTTTGGTGCGTCAATCACTTCAAGCTTACTTGATATTTGAATGTTTTGCTGACGAAGTTTTGCCATATTTAATCCGTGAAGGACTTCTAAGTACTCTCTCTCAAAAACGTTAATTGACCTTTCAAGTCTGGCTATTTTGCTTCCCATAGGAGCAAACCTGTCATATTCTAGATCTAATTCATCGAGTCGAGACATATAGAGATCTACAGTAACTTGTTCTTTGTCTAATTCGATCGTGGTATTTAGCCAATCATTTAAGAGCTGCTTGCTGGGTAAGCCTTCCTTTGAATTTGAAAAATTGAATAAGACTTCCAAATCCGCCTTGATATCTCGTTTTAATTTGTCTTGCTCCCTGGATAGTTGTTTAACATTCGTTGTACTATCGGCATTTGCTTGCGCATAAGCCAATATCGATGTAAGTTCAGATAAGCGGTTTTTCTTTATTAAGAGTTCAGAGTTTTTTGAAAGTATGTTTTCTCTAATCGCCAATTTGCTCTCAAGCTTTTTTAGTCCAGATTTGGTGGCTTTAAGCTGCATTTTTTTCATGGCATATTCTTCCAAGGCGTTTTGCTTTTTAAAGGCGATCGCTTTAGTTTGTTCTATGTAGTTGATTATCCGACTTTTTACTCTGAATTCGGTTAGTTTATCCTCAGCAGTTTCTAGATTATCTTTCATCCTTCTTAGTTCAGCCTCGAAATAAGCGACGACATCTCCAGTTTCTGATTCTTTGATATCCTTGTATCTATGAGAAAAAACGGCAAGCATCAATTCGAGCGTTGATTTTGCTACAGCTGGGTCATTGGAAACGAAAGCTAGTTCCACCATGTCGCTCGATTTGCTTCTTTTTGCACTTATTTCTTTTAATGTTTTTAGTGCGTATATAGAGGAAGACTTACTGATAAGCTCGTTCAAAAATGGGTTATAGTTTTGATATAGGACTAGCAGCTTATTGTAAGTGGCCTCTTCTGTGGTGTCTTTTGCTAATAATAGAAATGGAGCGGGTGCTTTTTCTTTCAAATAATTGAAGCCATCTAGACCTAATACTTTTAAATCAGCCTTCTCCAGCATCAAATGTTTTGCCAATAGCTTTAATGCCACTTCCTCTAATGTTACTCGAGATTGAATAATACTCATCAGATTATCGAAAGCATTATTGATGGCGTGATAATCAATCTTCGAATTTTCGCCAGATTCAATATTAAAGCCAGAGGCGATTCCTGTATAAATCACAGCCTCACTTACGTACTCCTTTTTTAATGTTCTGGTGAACAAATAAGTGGAGATCAGCAGAGTGACAACACTAATGGCAATGATTCGGCCATTACGATATATTAATCTTAATAATTCGAATAACGACATGATCGTTTATTTGATACCTAAGTAAATTTCTATTTGAGACTTCATTTTCATGGACTGGATATGACCTCTCATAAGGCTTTCTTCGGCAAGATAAACTTGGTGTTGGATACTAAGTAATTCATCGTACGTTTTATTTCCATTTCTAAATTCTACTTCAAACACATTATGATACTGTTTTCTAGTATCCAAAGATTGCTGTCGTATAACACTTGCCTCCAAAGACGATAGGTATTCATAGTATAGATTAACTATTTTGGATTTTAATACTTGTTTTTGATCTTGCTGTAAATAATAACTACGCATTTTTTTGTCTTCAGCTTGGCGCATGGAACTTTTACGGTTCACGAGCTTTGCAGGGTCAATGGAGAGGTTTAATCCAAGGTTGGGTAATATGCCCAAAGAAGTCACTGACTGACTTTCAGAAGTAACATCTGTCGTAGCGGAAAAGATATTAACCCCCAATCTAAACGAGGAAACCCAATTTCTTTTTTTCTGTAAATACTCCTCCTCGTACAATTCCATTTCTTGATCAAAGGCGCGGACTACAGGGGCGTTTAAATAGGCTTTCTCCACAATCGAATCCAATATATGATGGTCGTCTAAGATATGCGTTACTTTTAAGAGTTCTGATTGGTATTCTGCCGCTGACTTTAATAGTGATTCTGATTTCTGCGCTTTTAATGTTGATAGATTAAAACAAATGACCATTAGGAGCACTGCTTTTAGTGTTAAATTTTTCATGACTTTCTCTTTCGTTTCCAAGGTAAAATTGTACCGAATTGTCTTATCGAAAGTCTAATACTAGTTTATTGGTCATAATCTTTCGATTTTTGGTTAACCCATTTTAAAAGATTGGTATTGATCATTTTTGGCTGATTTGTAGGTGTTCCAATTACCGATATTTGTGTGCCAATAATCGAAATATAAAAAAGGTAATTGATAAACCTTCTCACTTTTACTGCATGAAAGATTCGAAAAACATTAAACACTTTCCCGGGCTAAGTATTTTAAGATTTATAGCTGCTAGCTTGGTTATCTTTCATCACATAGAGCAATACAAAAACTGGGCAGGGATGAGCAGTTCTTGGGGTGACAATGGTGTGAACCAATTAGGGCATTTGCCCGTCGCATTCTTTTTTGTGTTGAGTGGTTTTTTGATCACTTATTTGTTGCTCAAAGAGAATGGTAAGTTTGGTACAATCAATTTTCGCACATTTTATATGCGTCGAATCTTACGCATTTGGCCCCTATATTTTGTCATAGTTTTGATTGCATTACTTTTCGTTCCTTCCATTGTCCAAGATAAGTTTGGAGGAAATGAACCAGGAACAACGTCTATTGTGTCATTATTCCTTTTTATGCCCAACCTGTTGCGTATTACCTTTCCTAATCTTGTTGGCGCAAACCAGCTCTGGTCTGTTGGTATAGAAGAACAATTTTATCTGATCTGGCCGGTATTAATTTTTATTTTCAGAAAAAGAATTATCCACTTCTTGGCGATATTTATAGTGCTAAAATTTGTTTTTCATTTAGGAATACTAAATTTAGAGCTTCTGCCATTTAAGATACTCAACGCTCAAAAGTTAGCACAGTTAGAAATGTTATACAGACTCTTTCCCGTGGAGCAAATGGCGATTGGTGGCTTAGGTGCTGCATTTTTATTTTATAACAAAATAAAAATGCTCAATCTGATAAATCATAAATTCACATTGGTTGTAGTATTGGTTGGTTTTGCTTCCATCATAGGCTTTGAGCTTCATGGAATATATGCGACCTATTTGGAAGCGCTTATATTTGTTGTGCTCATTATGCAATTAACAAACAGTTCTTTCGCGAAAGAATATCTTGAAAATCAGTTGTTTAGCCGATTAGGAGATATGTCTTACGGAATATATATGTGGCATGCCATTGTTGTGGCACTATGCATCACTTGGTTACCTTCGGAATTCTATCAAATGACCGGTAATTGGGGTTTATATTTAATTTGTTTTGTTGTCTCTGTGTTTACTGCTAACATTTCTTATAAGTATCTTGAAAGTCCTGTTTTAACAATGAAAAAATATTTTTTGCCGGGGGTAAAAGAGGAGAAGAATAAGGTTAAACTAATAGAGTATGTCCAAGGCTAAAATTGGCCTTTATTTATTTTTTATACTTATATCTGTTGCCATCGCATGGGTACTAGCAACTGGTGGCTTTAAAATAGGAATTGTCCTTTTGGTGGCTATTCCCTTGCCCTTATTACTTATTACTGTTTTTAAATACCCTGAATACTATCTTCTCGTCGTAGTTGTCATTGCTTTTCTTATTAGCCTTTTGAGTCGCTATGTTCCTGGAATTCCATTCGGATTGAGCGTTGATGGTATTCTTGTCTTATTAATTCTTGTGCTTGTCTTTTCTAAATCGGTAAAATTTGAGCCCGAGTATTTTACTAACCTTCTTTCCTTGGCGCTCATAAGTTGGTTGGCATTTTCATTTATTGAGGTCTTTAATCCATTAGCAAAGAGTAAAGTGGCTTGGTTTTATTCCAATCGTGGTTTATCAATTTATCCCGTGATGCTCATTCTTCTTTCCACCTATCTTCTAAAGGAGTTCAAGCACTTAAAATATTTTTTAATCATTTGGGCAGTAATGACAGTATTTGGAACAGGATGGGGGTTAAAACAATTAATTCTTGGTGTTAGTCAAGTAGAAAAGCAATGGCTCAATGCTGGAGCGGCGAGCACGCATATTCTTTTTGGTAAACTTCGTGTTTTTTCTTATTTCAGCGATGCAGCGCAGTTTGGAGCTAGTCAAGCACATACCTCTTTAGTCTTTGGGATTATAGCACTCTATGCTGGTAAAGTGAAATTTCGTTGGTTGTTATTGTTCATATCGCTCCTATCACTGTATGGCATGCTAATTTCTGGAACCAGAGGGGCATTGGCGATTTTGGCCATTGGTGGGTTTGCCTATTTTGTAATGACTAAAAACTTCAGAATCGTTGTGCTTGGCTTATTATTCGCTATTGGCGCATTCGTATTTTTAAAATACACCATGATTCTTCAATCAAATTACCAGATAAACAGGGTGAGATCAGCGCTTGATTCCAACGATCCATCTTTAATGGTTCGAGTTGAGCGAGAAAAGATATTGGAAGGCTACATGCACGATAAGCCATTGGGAGGCGGTATAGGTAGTGCTGGTTATTGGGGTAAAAGATTTAGTCCAGGTACGTTCTTAGCAGAACTGGGAACTGACGGTCATTATACAAGGCTTTGGATGGAGACCGGTATCATCGGGCTCTATTTATATTATTTGATGCTTGCCGTGATTATTTTTTACTTAGGGAAGAGGCTTTGGTTCATGGAAGACTCTTTGCACCGACAGATATTGGTGGCTTTTTATAGTGCTTTCATTGGTTTATGTGTGGCAAGCTACACCAATGGATTGCTTACACAATTGCCAACCGGTCCACTAAACTTTATAAGCCTCGCATTCATTTACAAAGGAACAGTAAAAACAAGTGACTCACCGAGGAACTGATACTGTTTACCTAAAAAATCCTGATCAAAAAGTTATTTAAAATATCTTGAAAATGATTTAAACAATTAAGCTGGATGTTTATACTCAGATGAGCCCTGAAGAAAATTCTTCGGGGTTCATTGTTTAGAGAATAATTGAATCGTGTATTCGAGGAGTTCAATTCCTCCATAATTTCCATGTCCAGGAATAACCTTAGCCTCTTCATCTATTGATGCTTTAACTTTCCCCACAGTATTACGCCAATTGTCAAGATCCGCATCGCCTAGGTACCCTTTCGTGGCGTTCAATGATTTGATTAGGCAGCCGCCAAAAAGTATCTTTTCACTTGGCAACCATACTACGACGTTATCCTTAGTATGTCCATTTCCACGGTATAGAATTTCAACTTTGGATTGGCCTAATGTAAAAGTAAAATCTGCTGCATAAAGGATGGAAGGTTTTCCAATATGGTAATGCCTCATTAAGGAATCTGTCTTATCAAAAAGGTAGAGTACAGTGGAGGGAGAATTGAAATTGTCAATGCCAGCGATACAATCATCATGAAAATGAGTAGGGAAAATAGCTTTTAGGCTAATTTTACGATCAACCAGCCATTGATGGAGCTCTTTTGAAGCGATGGTTGATGCTGGAGTATCGGCTATTATGGCTTCATTTTCTTGAATATAAAGTAGGCCATTGCAGGATACCTTGCCATAGTTCTCAGTCTCTAGATATGATTGATGGATATAAGTGTTTTCTCCAACTTTTAATAGCTTGAGATTTTTTGAGATTTGAATAGTATCTAGCCGACCAAATACTGTAAAGGATAAAAATAATAGGGGTAAAATTAAAAAACGCATGAATCAAAATTAATGATTCACGCGTCGAAATTGATTGGTTAATGGTTAATCGGTCAATTTACTTTTGAAATAGTTGGTCGTTATTTCTATATCCGGTCTTGCTGGAGTACCAATCCATGTAGCTGAATCCTAGACTTTGAGTCCATTGAGAAAAATGATTATAGCTGTTAAGAATACTTGTTTTCTCCTCTGATAGTGTTTTAGAAGTCAAAACCAGTACTAACATCAATAGGAGCAATAACTTCTTGCTCTTCAGTGAAATCTTTTACATATCCTGTGAAAAGAAAGCGGATTAAAAATAATTTTAAAAATCGCATAATGGTATTTTTTTAAGCTGTATTTCCAAGGGAAAATATTTAGACGTTTTCTTGTTGTAAAGCTGCTAAAGGTGTTTTTATTAATATTTTGATATCGCCCCAAAAGGTATGGGTACGCGCATATTCGATATCAAGCATTTTACGGGAGTCTTCAGAAGTCTTGGCTTTTCCCCTTTCTGTTACCTGCCATAGTCCAGTGATTCCCGCAGGAGCCAAAAACCTTTCCGTCCATAGGTCGTCGGTCAATTTTTCTGCTTCATAAAGTGGAAGAGGTCTGTTTCCAACTATCGACATATCTCCAATCAATACATTGAGTAATTGTGGTAATTCATCAATACTTGTTTTTCTGATGAAATGACCAGCTTTTGTGATTCTTGGATCATCCTGAACTTTGAAAAAAGATTGCTTATTTTCTGCTACTTTTTTGTTTAGATATTTTGTCTCGCTAATGGATCCTTGATCATCAAATAGAAGTGTACTATCATCCACGACATCATCGATAACATCACCTTGGTGTACTGCGCTATAATGGTTTTTTTTCATCAATTGATCAACCATACTATCAGCATCTACTCTCATTGACCTGAACTTGAAAAAGTTAAAAACCTTGTAACCAGTTCCAACTCGTTTTTGCCAATAAAATGCAGCGCCTTTAGACTCTAATTTAATAGCTATTATAACAATCAAGAATAAAGGAGAAAGCATTAAAAGTAATGTTCCTGATAATATGATATCAAACATTCTCTTACTCAAGCTTACTGCTTTTATTGTGGTAGAAGAGGATTTTATGATACTTGTTTTTTCTATTATCACCTCTAGCTTTTTCTTTAGTACATCAGCATTTATATCAGGAGATATCACATCTACTACCCTGTTTTCGTTTGCTTCTTGTATAAGAAAATCATCTATTTTGTTCTCACACAGGATTACTGGTATTTTTGTATTCAATCCTGCTAACCATCCGGTCAACTCATTGAAGGAGAAATCAAGTTGATTGAAGCCTGAAATAATCAATGCGGGCATTTGTTTCTCATTATCAGTGCGATGTTTAAGTCCACTTATAGCACTTTGAACATCATCATATATGGTAGGTTGAAACCCATGAGTGAGTATTTTTACAGCGTTAAGAGGGGTGTTGATCAAAATAATTTCTGTGCGAGTCATGCGGTTATTGTTTAATGGTCGAAAGTTGTTTTTCTATTTTTAAAGAAAGTTCCACTGGATTGAAAGGCTTAGAGATGAAATCTGCTGCACCAGCCTTTAAACAATCAATTCTGATTTCACTTTTTTGCTTACCGGATAAAAAAATTATCGGAACATTTTTGAAAAGTTCGGAAGCTTTAAGACTTTGCATCGTATCGTAACCACTCATGCCTTCAAGCTCAAAGTCAAGAAGAAGTAAGTCTGGCTTTAATTCAGTATCAATGGTGGCTAAAGCTTCTTCTCCTGACGTGAATGCTCTTACTTCATATTTTTTTTTGAAAAAATTTAAAAGAAAGGCTCTCATCATTTCATTATCATCAACTATAAATATCTTTTTCATCACCTTTTTTATTCAAAAGTATCGTTAATTCATGTGTAAGCATGAATTATTAGATTTTTGGTAAGTACTTATCGATTTTTGGTCGATAGATAAAAGCGTGGTGCTTTTAATGTTAATTTTTTTAAAAAGAGTGGCTTAACAGGCGCTAACCCTTTGATTTTTAACGTTTGGCATGCACCTTTACATTGTGATTGTATTAAAGTCAACCATATCCACGATGCTTGCGCTGTTCATCTTTTTGAACACGATGGTTATTCCATTGATCTATCTAGATTTTGAAACAAGGAAGGAATATATATCGGAGGTCCTTTGTATTAACAAGACCAAACCAATGACTATTTGTGGAGGGAAATGCTACCTCGCGTCCCAGCTTAATAAAGCCCAAGACAAACAGCAGGATCAACAATCACAATCAAATACAATCATAGCGATCAACTTCTTTTTTCAGTATTCACAGATTGATGAAACAGAAAAAGTTGTGATAAATGCCTCCAATAATACTACGGGTTATATTCATCCATTTATAGAGGATGCTCCTCACAATACTATTTTTCAGCCACCAAGGCTTATCGCATAACATCCCGTATTGCAGTAATAAATTAAAAACCCCTGTTTCCTTTACTTAGTGAGGACACAAACAACTTTTATATTTTGAAAAATAGCATTTTATCAATTGTCATAATAGTATTTATTATGACCACTTCTTCATGTAATGATGATAAGGATATCGCAACTATAGCACCTGGATCAGTGGCTGTGAGATTCGATAATGTTGTAGGAGAGGAGGAAGTATCATTGGTCCCTTACGAAACTAGTGAAAGCTTTCCATTCTCAAATAGCGTTGATCAAAGCTTTAATATTGACATATTAGGCTATTATATTACGCAGATTAAACTTCTGGGTACAGGAACAACAGAGGATTATATTGATCAAGTGGTTATAAGTGCCGAAGGTGCCGAAGGCGTCTATCATATTTTAGAAAACGAGGAGACATCTCAAATGATCAATTTTGAAGATATCCCAGAGGGTACTTATAGTAGATTAGAATTCACATTAGGCGTACCCGGCGAACTTGTCGAAGAAGGAGCCACAGGTGGCGTTTTAGATCCTTCAAACGGTGCATGGTTCTGGAACTGGAATGCAGGCTATATTGCTTTTATGTTGGAAGGGAATAGTGCATCATCTGGACAGGAAGAAAGTGATCACTTTTTATTCCATGTTGGAGGTTGGGGAGAGACCAATAATATTAAGCAAATAGGGCTTGATTTGCCTAGTAACTTGTCCGTTTCTAATGGTTCAACTTCAATGGTACATATCAAAATGGATGTGCTGAAAGCAATTTCTGGAACGAGTAATGTTGATTTTGGGACCACTTTTGCAGTTAAATCGCCAGCGGCAGGTGAACCAATCGCTGAAAATTTAGTTGAAGCTTTTGAAATTCACCATGTTCAGAATAACTAAAAATATCCTTTTAACCTTAACAATCATCATCACTGGGGCCTGCTCCAGTGATGATGATCTGTTGGTCTCTACAGATGGTTCTATTGAGCTTAAATTTGATAATATCGTTGGGTTACAAACGAGTGGCATTATTGAAGAGCCGCTAAGCCAAAATTACCCTTTCGAAACTGCACAGGGCCAAGCTTATAATCTCACCTTAGTAAAGTATATCATAAGTGAAATGATCCTTGAAGGACCTAATGGAGAATATTATGCAGATTCATTAAATGTGAGTACTGATTTTTTGAGTGGGTATTATCTCATTAATGAATCTGAACCGACGAGTAGAAATATCATCCTTGAGAATATTCCGGCAGGCACATACAATAAAGTGACTTTTACAATAGGAGTGAATGAAGAGGGAGTATCTCAGGGCACGGGCATTTTTCTTGATGGCATGTTTTGGACTTGGAATTCGGGATATATTGCATTGAAAGTGGAAGGCCAATCACCTGAGTCTAATGGCGACTCATTTGGAGATACCATAGAAGAGTCCAATCCATTTGGATTTGGCTATCACATCGGCGGTTGGGGATCAATAAACAATAATCAAGAGTATAGATTGGAGTTTGACGCAGTAGAGATCAACCAATCGCAATATCCAGGCGTTCATATCCTTATGGATGTAGGGAATGTTTTTAATGGGCAAAACCCTGTAGATTTTTCTATAACGAATAGTGTTCATTCTCCAAGAACTGGAAATCTTGTTGCAAAGAACCTTAATGACTTATTCAGTATTGATCATGCGCATCAGTAGTATTCAATTTATTCTTATTCTCGGATCATGCTTTTTGTGGTCGTGTAACGATTTTCAAGAGCCTGAGAAGGTAGTTATTGATAATGGATTTGGCTTTGTCAAGCCAGAACATTTCCCTGAGCCGTCTTATACTTTTTCGAATAATGAAGTGACAAAAGAGGGGTTTAATCTAGGAAAAGCATTGTTCTTTGACCCAATATTCTCCAGAGATGGTACAGTGGCTTGTTCTTCTTGTCATGACCAGACGGTAGCTTTTGCCGATCCACAGCATAGATTGAGTATTGGCATTGAAGACCGTGTGGGTGTCAGAAATGCACCTCAAATGACCAATCTTGCATTTATGAATAATTTCTTTTGGGATGGAGGGGTTATACATGTTGACTTTATTCCTTTAAATGCTATTGAGAATCCCCTAGAGATGGACGAGGAAACGTCCGAAGTAGTGGTAAAGCTTCGAAACACGGAGACTTACCCTCCTATGTTTGCAAAGGCATTTGGGACGGATTCTGTTTCTACCCCTAGAATGCTGCATGCATTATCTCAGTTTATGGTGATGCTGGTGTCAGCAGATGCGCCTTACGACCAATACCGTTTGAATAAAGCAGAACTAACAAATCTTCAACTTCAAGGACTTGATATATTCGAAGAAAAATGTGCGAGTTGCCATTCAGGGCAGCTCTTCACAGATCAAAGCTTTCGCAATAATGGGCTAGATAGTGAATTTGAAGATTTGGGAAGGGGCGTAATTACGGAGGATGAGAATGATTTCGGAAAGTTTAGAGTGCCGAGTCTTAGAAATGTGATGCTCACAAAGCCATATATGCATGATGGCCGCTTTTCATCCATTGAAGAGGTATTGGCTCACTACAATGAAGGTGTTGTTTTCTCTGAAAGCTTAGACGAAACTTTGAAGGGAGAGAGACTTGGAATTGCTTTGACGGACGATGAAAGATTGAAAATTGCAGCCTTTTTAGAGACCTTGACTGATACTAATTTTATATCAAATCCTACATTTTTTAAGTAGTCGTGAAAAAAACGTTCTTATTTTTTATTGGGCTAACGCTTATATATCAAGCGAAAAGCTGCGATGCATGTGGAGGTTCTTTGGGCAATAGTTATTTTGGATTACTTCCGCAAATGTCAACCTCATTCGTAGGAATGAACTATTCCTATTCAAGATTTTCCGCCCAAATGCGGTTCAATAGTGAAGTTTTAGAGGATGAAATATCGGATGATAGTTTTAGTCGATTTGAGGTTAACGCTAGGTTTACATTGTACGATCGCTTGCAAGCATCCATTATTATTCCTTATTCTTTTAACCAAATGGATGGTAGTCACCAGAAAATAAAAGACCATGGAATAGGAGATCCATCAGTTTTATTATCCTATAGATTTTTTGATAAAAGTAGCGATGATAAATTAGCTATTAACCAAACGCTTTTGATTGGGGTTGGTGTGAAACTGCCATTTGGTCAATTTGATAAGCGGGAGGAAGAGGAGGTGATCAATCGAAATTTTCAATTAGGCTCAGGGAGCATTGATTATATTATGACTGTCAATCACACATTGATGTTTGAAAACATTGGGTTAAATTCTGATCTATCATTGAAACTAAACAGTCAAAACGCGGATGACTATACTTTTGGCAATCAGTTCACTGTGTCTTCAAATATCTTTTGGGTCAAAGAATTCACCAAGCTTATATTGGTGCCAATCGTAGGTGCATATTTTGAATACGGAGGAATTCACAAAGAGGGGCTAGTTGAGCAATCTAATACTGGGGGAGAAGTATTCATGTCAAATACAGGGTTACAACTCATGTGGAATAAATTGACATTAAATGCCAGTTATAAAATCCCTATTTGCCAACGCTTCAATACTGACAATATCGCCATGATTAAGTCTGAAAACAGAGTTTCTGTGAGTGTTAATTATAATTTTTAAACCACCTTCTAGGTACTCTTTCCTGATGCTTGCATTGGATAAGAACTAATCATCCGACTTCATAGTTCGTGAACTGATTCCGACTTTTTTGATTCAAAAGTGCAATTTTCTTCTGCTGTTTCAAACTCGATGGTCGCATGATTAATGCCTTGCTGGTATAAGCTTTCTTTTACATTAGTTTTCAATGCGTGTAGTTCTTCAATTGACTTGCTCTTATGAAGGACTAAGTGCAGTGACAGTACATGATATTGTCCGTCCATAGTCCATGCATGGCAATCATGGATACTTTTAATTTCGTTTATGGATTTCAGTTTCGAATGAATTTGATCCATATTTAATCCTTCGGGTGTTTTTTGAAGAATAATTCTCAAAGCTTTTTTGAGGTTTTTGAATACCTGGGTTAGAATAAATATCGCGATACCTACACCAAGTATTGGATCAAGTATAGGAACGTTATAAAAATGCATGATGACGGCTGCTACTAATGTGAAAAACCAGCCAAGAACATCCTCAAGTAAATGAAGATAGACAGCACGCGAGTTAATGGATTCACCACCATGAAGCTTGTAGGCGGCAAGTCCATTAAAAAACAACCCACCAACGGCTAAGAACATCATTCCCGTAGAATCAGGGGTTTCAGGGTTAATAAGTCTTGGAATCGATTCGAGGATGATAAAAATTGAGCCTACGATAAGCACTATGGAATTGATTATTGCACCGAGGATAGAGAACCTTTTGTAACCGTAAGAATATTTTTTATCCGGTTTTTTTTCTGAGATGTTTTGTAGATACCACGAAATGCCGAGAGATATGCTATCTCCCAAATCGTGGATGGCATCTGATATAATGGCGATACTATTGGTCCAAAGACCACCAACTAGCTCAATGACAGTGAAAAATAAGTTGAGGAAAAAAGCTGCTTTAAGCTTGTCGATATCATGATTGCTATGATGATTACCCATAAATCCAATTTAGTAAATCAATATAAGATTTACCTCAAAATTAAAACTTAATGACTTTCAGGCTATCACAGTATTCTACTCTTATGATCGGTGATTGATAGTGAATTTTGATAAAGTTGTCAGCTGTATTCAGCATATCCAATGTGTCATTTTTTTCACTTGGTATACCAGAGATATTTATTGGAATCGAAAATGAACTGTTAAATGAACTGTAGGAACTTATCCCATACGATTGAGAACTCACACCACTACTTCCAAATTTCCAATTTTTATCACAGATGAATATTTCGTTATCCCCTTTTGACGTTGTGGTAATGATATAAATTTTCTTTTCAATTACATTAAGCAATTATTCCTTTTCATTTAAGTGATCGCTCTTAGCAATGTAGTTTTCACTAATTTTTAAGAACGATCAAAATGTCTAAGTTTTCAAAAAAGAGAGAGTCTTGATAGGAAAAGAAAGTAAACTGCAGATCATCTATTTTTTTCCAAATTCGATAGAACCAGCAGGTAAAGAAGGAAGGGGAGCGTTAGCAGTTTCAAAAGAAAAGATTCAGAAAAGCAGAATAATGAGCGAAGAAAAAAGTTTTATTATATGTTGTTGAGTAAAAAATAGCAGCACAAGGGCACCTTTTTACTAAATAGGGTTTCCTTGTGCATGAAATTATTTTCAACTAACCCGATCTGTATCGAATTTCTCTAGGTAATCGGCCACTCTTCGTACAAACATTCCGCCTAAGGCACCATCAACAACTCGGTGGTCATAACTATGCGATAAGAACATTTTATGTCGAATGCCTATAAAGTCTCCTTCAGGAGTTTCTATTACCGAAGGTTTCTTCTGAATAGCTCCAAGAGCCATAATAGCCACCTGAGGTTGCATGATTATAGGAGTTCCCATAACATTTCCAAATGAACCTACATTAGAAACAGTGTATGTTCCTCCTGACAGTTCATCAGGCTTTAATTTATTCTCTCTTGCTCGTTTTGCAAGGTCATTGACTCTTTGCGTAAGTCCAATTAGGTTCAATTGGTCTGCGTTCTTGATCACAGGGACAATCAAGTTTCCTGATGGAAGTGCAACGGCAATTCCGATATTGATATTTTTCTTCTTGATTATTCTATCACCATCGACCTGAATATTGATCATGGGATAGTCCTTAATTGCTCGCACAATTGCTTCGATAATAATAGGAGTGAAGGTAAGTTTCTGGCCATCTCGCTCCATGAAAGTATGTTTCATTTTACCTCTCCAGTTTACCATACTTGAAACATCAGCTTCTACAAAAGAGGTTACATGTGGAGATATTTGCTTGGATGAAACCATGCGTTCAGCAATCATTTTGCGCATCCGATCCATTTCAATGATCTCATCTTCGCCCGATATAACCGCAGGTACAACTTTCGGCGCTTGGGGTATAGCCGCTACTTTTTCAGCTGTTGGTTTCGTCGCAGGGGTATCTACGGATTCTGAATTACGTCTGTTGACATAAGCAAGCATATCGTCCTTGGTCAGGCGACCTTCAAGTCCAGATCCTGAGACTCTGTCCAAATCGGAAAGGGTAATACCCTCTGCCTTGGCAATACTTCTAACCAATGGCGAATAAAATTTATCACTTACGGATTCAGCAACTGAAGCCGAATGACCAGCAATAGCAGTTTCTACTAACTTCTCAGCTTCATCGATAATAGACTGATCAGGAGCATTATCCGAGGTGTTAGCGTCAGATGCTTCACCTTCTATTTCTATAATGGCAATAGCTTTTCCTACTCCGACAACTTCTCCGTCTTTTGCTAATATTTGTTTAAGAACTCCAGCGTGTGTGGAGGGAATTTCTGTATCAACCTTATCTGTAGCTACTTCTAGAATGGATTCATCTTCTTCAATGACATCACCTTCATTTTTCAGCCAACTTAGGATGGTTCCTTCCATCACGCTTTCGCCCATTTTGGGCATCACCAATTCTACTGTCGCCATAGATAATTTTGTTTTGGGTTTGTTTTTGGGTGTTGCAAAGGTAATTAATTTGTTATTCGCTTAAAAAGTTTATTCTAAACATATTTAAAGCGGTCATCGCAGCGAATTGGATATTCAGCATTCTATCCTTAGTATATTGGTATTTCTTAGCTACTGTTTTATGCTCGTCAGAATACGCAATCCAGACCGTTCCTACAGGTTTATCTTCAGTACCTCCATCAGGACCAGCAATACCACTAATAGAAATGCCAATATCAGATTGGAGTTTTTCTCGTATAGCAATAGCCATTTGAATGACCACCTCTTCGCTAACGGCTCCCATCTCATTCATTGTGCTATGATTGACATCAAGTGACCTTTCCTTTACATCATAGGCGTAAGAGATAATTGATCCCTTGAAGTAAGCGGAGCTCCCTGGGATTTTCGTTATTAAATGAGACAAATAACCTCCAGTACAACTTTCCGCAAAGGCGATGGTCTTTTTTGCTTCGATGAGCTTTTTACCAATGATATATTCGATCTCATCATCATCAAAACCAAAAACGTACTTTTGAATTTTGGGCAGTACCGCGTCTATTTGACTTTGTGATGCTACTCTTAAACTCTCTAAATCATTTCCAAAAGCTGTAAGTCGTAGTTTCACTTGTCCAAAACTTGGCAAATAGGCCAACCTTATATTGCTTGGTAATGCTTTTTCCCAATCCTCAATAAGCTCTGCAAGTGTTGATTCTGGTATCCCGATGGTTTTAATCATTCGGTGATGTATAACTCCATCCAGGTATTTTTCTGCGAGGCGAGGCAATAGAATATCAGACATCATATGCCTCATTTCATATGGGACGCCCGGCATGGATATGAATATCTTGCCGTTTTTATTGAACCACATTCCAGATGCGGTACCATAACTATTGGTTACTTTTTCACAGGCCAAAGGAAGCATTGCCTGCCCACGATTAGCATCGCTCATTTTACGATTGATTCGTTTGAACAAGGCTTCTATTTCCTTTAATGCCTCTTCATTTAAAACTAGCTCGGAATCAAAATACTCCGTAAGTAGGGGTTTGGTTAGGTCGTCGCTCGTAGGACCTAAGCCACCAGTTATCAATATTACTTCAGCTCTAGCCTCGGCTTCTTTAAAGCAGGCTAAAATTTCTTCTCTTTCATCTCCAATGGTGGTTTTACGGATCACTTTTATACCAATTTGGTCTAATTGGCCGCTCATCCAATGTGAATTGGTGTCAAGCGTTTGTCCGTATAAAATTTCATCACCTATAGTAATTATCTCAGCGAGTGTTGGCATCTTAGAAACTTGTATATTTTTACAATATATATTTTGATTGCGTTGCAATCTAAATATTCTAAGACCTTTTTTACAGAATAAGTTTTCGAATTGAACAAGATATGATATCAGAACTGCAAAGAACCAAGCTTTCTCATTATTATAACGTATTAGACTTTAATGGTGATGGTGTTTTAGAGAGAAAAGACTTTATCGCCATAGGGGAAAATCTCGCCACACTATGGGTTTTATCAGAGGACTCTGCGGAGTATGATCGGCTGTTGGCACAATGCAGTAAATCATGGTCTGATTTCAAGGGATTTGCTGGTCAATACTCAGATCATGCTTCTCTGGAAGAATGGATTCAGTTTGCCGATGCGAATATTGTCAATGGCTCTGAATTACTATATGAGACACATGTAGATAATTTTGTGCGTGATATTCTGAATGTTTTTGATGAAGATAATGACGGATATTTATCAGTAGATGAGTTTACCGATTTTTTTATGGCCTATCGAATAGATATCAAGTACTCTGCGAAAGCCTTTACAAAACTGGATAGGAATGGTGATGGGATGCTTAGTCATGAGGAGTTGTTGAACGCTTTTAGAGAGTTTTTTAGAAGTGATGATCCTAAAGCTCATGGCAACTGGATTTTTGGTTTTTGGGAGGAAAGAGAGCGATGGTAAATATCAAAATTTCAAGACAACACCTTCTTCGGGAATAATAAATTTCCCCGCTTCTAAACCCCTTTTGGTGATGGCTCGGTCTAACTCACTTTCAGCTTCTCCTTGAGCATCATCTGCCAAAGGAAAGGTGCCAAAATGCATAGCTAGGCTCAATTTACTTTTAACAGCTCTGTGCACGTCTATCGCTTCGAATGGGCTTATATGTATAGGGTGCATGAACCAGTGCGGTTGAAAGGCGCCAATGGGAATAAGCGAGATATCGAATGGCCCTTCTTTTTCTCCAATTTGTTTAAAAAAGTCGCCCCAACCGGAATCCCCAGCAAAATATAGTTTGTGAGCAGAAGTTTTTAGAGTAAACCCGGACCATAATGTTTTGTCTCGATCAAAAATGCCGCGACTGCTGAAGTGTTGAGCAGGGACGGAGGTCACTTCGACACCTATATTTACTTTATCCCACCAATCAAGCTCTTTAAACGAGCTGATTCCTTGTTTTTGTAGATATTTTCCGATCCCTAAACTGGTGATAATAAGCGGATTAAATTTATGATGTAATTTTTTTAATGTAGTTATATCTAAATGATCATAATGGTTGTGACTTAATAGTACGATATCAATATTAGGTAAGTCATCAAAACGAATCCCTGGTGGTCTCATTCGTTTGGGTCCCATAAATGAAAAAGGACTTACTCTTTTACTCCAAACAGGATCAGTCAATATATTTAGACTATCAGTTTGAATGAGAAAAGTACTATGATTTATAAAAGTAATCTCAAGGCCTTCGTGGATTATTGAAGTAGGAGCTGGCCCTTGAAATGTCTCATAGTTTTCTGACCATTTCCCTTTTTTGCGTGTTATAAACCACTCAAAAAGATGTTTTCCACCTTTCCCCGGTTTACCTCTTGGTGTAAAAAAATGTTCTCCATTGAAATGATTAGTTTTTTTCCCAGAATATCCGGGTGCACTTAAATAATATCCGACGATTAAAGTAAGCGCTACTAATAATGCGAGAAAGCCAATTGTTATTCCGAGGATCATTTAACTTTTTTATACAGTTTCTGGGTTATAATACCATTTTTTGTAAATAAAGATAAAAAATAAATCCCTGAATCAATATTTTCAATATTTAAAACGTGAATCTGGCAGCTATTACAGTTTTGTGTTATTAATTTTTTACCAGTTAAGGAGGAAAGACGAATCTTATGAAATGGTATTTCGGACTGGACGGTTAACTCATCTATCACAGGGTTAGGGTAGAGCTTAAAATGTTTTCGGTTATCTATACCTAGTATCACCGGTCTTTTTTGTTGAACGCTATAATTAAGGGTATCCGAGCTAAAGCAACCATCAACGGAAAAAGTATTTAGAACTATTTGATAAAGACTTACCGAATCAAAAAATATAATAGGGTTAGGGGCGGTTTCGATGAGTGAATTATTCAAATACCAATTCCATTCATTGATTTCACTATTAATCGTTTCAAGGTTTATTCTTTTTGATTCTGATAAATAGAGTATTGGAGGGGAAACAAGAATATGAGTTTCGAATAAAATTGGTTCGACAAGAATCGCTATTGGATCGCTTGGAGTGATGCTATCCAAACCCACAATATAAAAAGCAGAAGTATCTGAGACGTTTGGTAGCTCAAATTGCTGTCCCTTTGAAACGAGTGATTGTAGTGCTTCATCATTGTATAATCCGAAATATGTTCCGTTCTGAGGCTTTAATGTTAGGTCTTCCCCAAGGCAAGGCTGATTAAAACTAATTTGAGGTGTGGCGGATTTAGAAAAACTAATCTCCTTTGTCTTAGAATCATAGCATGTCAAGGAATCAAATACCTCCAATTTAACAACGAGTAATGCTGAGGTAACAGGGATTGATAATGAATCGGTATAATAGAAAATATTATCGATGTTCCATTGAATGGAATCAGCCGTTGAACTGTTTATTAAAAGTATCGAAGTATTTTCTTGATCAAGATCTGGTTGGTAAGTGAAGTCCGCCTCAACTCGTGAAACGTGAATGTCTACTTTGCTTTTCAAACTTTCAAAACCATTTTCTATTCTTGAAACATATATGGATGTATCATTTTCTATGTTGGTAATGGAGAGTAGAGTGGACTCAGCATAAGCAATGCGTTCATTTTCATTTTGGTAAATTCTCAATGTATCCATGCTTGCGTTACTGAGTAACAGGTTTTCGCCTTTACAAACAAGTTGAATATCAAACAAGGCTGGAGCTGGCCTATTGACCACCAAAAGCTGCTGAATTTCGGTATCAATGCAGCCGACTTCATTTTCTACTGAAAGACTGATTTGGTAAAGCCCGGGTGCATCGTAGACGATTGTCGGATTTTGAATAGATGCTTTTGTGCCGTTTCCAAAATCCCATAACCAAGTTATTGGGTTGAAACTAGCATCGACAAATGTTACCAAGTTCTTTTGCGGGTCATCAAGATATAAAGTATCCGTTGACATGATAAAGTCGCTTACTTTGGCGTTTAGTTGAATATCAATTCTTTGAAAATCTGAAAGATAAGAATCCCCCACTTTTTGTACATAAATAGAGGAATCTCCACTTACACCTGAAATAGTTATAGAGTCATTTTCTGTGATAAAATTTTGACCAAATGGGTCTTTATAAAATCTAAAATTAAAACCAGATTCTGGGACAATAACTTGTTGGGCGCCTTCACAAGAAATAAAATTGGCTAACAAAGGAGGTTGATTTAATATTTGCTCGTATCGTTCTTCTATTGTTGAAATAGTAAGGAATAATGAATCAAGAGTAGAAGCAGCAGCTATGATGAATGCCTTTTTTATGGTCTCTGAAGCCAAAAGTGTGTTGCCCCTTGTTCCAAGAATATTCAATACATCATTTCCTTTATTCATGAATCCAGCACTATCAAATCGCGATTCTTGTAAAAGAGCAATTTTTAGTGAATCACTGTACGCTAGCGAAATGTCAAGTATGTTGCCATCGAAATTATCAATATCTATTGCTTGCCTGACAGGATCATTTTCATCAAATACTTTAATTCCTGTAAATAGCGTTTTCGAACTATTTTGAGAAATTAAAACACCTTGGTCATAATAACTCTGGTTCTCTTCGTGATTATCCAGATCCCAATTCACGAAAAGGCCCAGTTTCAAATCTTTCAAGATGTCTGAGGAAGTATTAATTAACCTGCTTTGTAGAATCATTCCATTTTCCAAGATGGTACTATCAAAGGCATAGGTATTCTGTTCTATGGTGACACCCAGAGGCTCATTTGCAGTTCCATCATTATATGTAGAAACGGAATTAAAATCGGCTTGTGGTTGCTTTTGTAATTTGACAAATTTCTCAACGAAGAAGTCCCGTGATCTAATAATTCCACCTTTCTCCAATGGCCAATTATCCGAAATACGGCCATTGGCGGATACTGCCAATCCTATATTATCTGCCAGTTTTTGACCTTTCCAAACAACTCCATTGCCGTTTATATAACCATCTTCGGCATAGCCAAGATTGCCATTTCCAGCAATGGTTATGAAAAAGTCACCATCTACATTCGCCAAATAATCACCTTGCGTTGTGAAATGGAGATATTGATAATCTAGATAATTATCATCGTTTACACCAATACGAATGGTGATTTCTTCACCCGGAGGTGTATCCTCAGACAGATATAAAAGCTGATCAAAGTTGTTGGTTTTTGTATTAGCCGAAACGCTTCCCAATTGAATATTGGAGTTTAAAATGGTGACATAACTAGATTGGCTACTAATAGCCAAGTTGGCATTTTTTAAAGAGCCCAAATAATTATGTAATGTTAGATTCAAGGCGATAGAGTCATCATAAAAAGTAAAACCAGCAAAAGAGCCAGAAGGCGAATGTTCGGTAATTCGAAGTGATTTATTTTTATCCTTTAAGAGGGCTTTTTGCATGTTAAGTCTTCCACTTCCCAGTTTTTCAAAATAGGAGATGTTGGCCGGTAAGTCATAAATTTCATCCGTATTTACTCTAATCAGTTCCATCACTTGAAGGGCTGATAATTTTGGATACTGGGCACGGACAAGTGCGGCAGCACCAGCAACCATTGGTGCGCTGTAAGACGTGCCATTATCACGGGCGTATTCATTGTCTTTGAAGGAACTGTATATTTGGTTGCCGGGAGCCACTAGGTCTACATTAGTGCTAAATGTTGCAAAACTAGCTTTGCTATCATCTAAATTGGAGGAACTTACGGACAGCACATTATCGTAACTAGCAGGGTAAAAATCTAGTTCTTTCGGTGTATTACCAGCTGCGGCAATAATTACTACGTCTTTTTCTAAAGCGGCATAATTGATTACATCTTGATTAAATCGACTAAAACTACCAGCAGATCCCCACGAAAGATTGATAACATCATAATTATTATCAGCCGCATATATGATGGCTTCATAATTTCCTTCAGAGATATTTGAAGTTGTCTGGAATGCTTTTAAAGGACTTATTTTTGTATTAAAACCAGTTCCAGCTATTCCAATTTCATTATCGGTAACAGCGCCGGCGACTCCTCCAACACGATTACCATGAAAACTCGTTTCAGCCTGTGGGTTTGGATCATTGTCGGCGAAATCATAACCTTGATAATCATCGACATATCCGTTTGCATCGTCATCGAAGTTATTGTCAGGGATCTCGTTTTCATTAATATAGATATTGGCGCTAATATCTTCATGGGTAAGGTCGAGCCCACTATCAATAATGCCAATAACCATATTAGGATCTCCTTGATTGATATCCCAAGCTTCATATGCCTTTATGACCGCTAAATGTTCTTGGCTTCCGCCTTGTTGTGCTTCAGGATCATTAGGAATATATAGTAGTTCTTCTTCGTAGATTGGCTCAGAGTAGACCACATTACTGTAAAGACTTAGTTTTTCACAAAGAGCTAAAACACTTTGCTTATTGTCACAATGAACGATGTGTATCCCTGTGAGAATGGAAGGACTATCGGTTCTTTTATTTGCAGATGTTTGATGAAAAAGGGAGATCTTTTTAACTCCAACAAAGGCTGTAATAGCGGATGGCTGTATGGTATTTTTATTCCTTTTTTGCTGTTCGTTATTTTGGGATTTAAATTTTACGGCAATTTGGTTCGTTATCTTATTTTGGCCAAAAACAGATACACAAATAATGAGATGAAAAATGAATAAAAGAACAAAACGCATATATCGAATTAAGTAACGGCTGTTTTGCGGACTATCTTTGAAAATATACCTGGTAGAAATCGTTTCATATAAATTCCAGCGACCTCCTTAAAGCCACCAATATAAACCTCTTCCTTATTTTTTTCAATGGCTTTGATGATTTGATTCGCGCAGGATTCTGGACTCAGGCCATTTTCTTGTGCTTGATCCATCGTATTCTGTTTAGTGCCGTCTCCCAATAACGCATTGACACTTATTTGCGTTCGGACATAACCCGGTAAAATCATGGTGACTTGAATGTTTTCCTTAAATAATTCCGCACGTAAGGCATCATAAAATCCATGTAAAGCATGTTTGGAGGCAGCATAAGAAGAGCGAAGAGGCGTACTTATAATACCTGTTGCTGAGGTTACGATCACGTGATGACCTTTTTTTCTAGTAATCATGCTAGGGAGTAAAGCTTTAGATAAGGCAATTGTACCAAAATAATTAACTTCCATTAATTGCCGATCTACTTCAAGTCCTGTATTCAGCGCTTTATCCCTTTGGCTTATTCCACCACAATTAATGAGTATGTCGACTTGTCCAAACAAAGTCTCTGCTTCTTTTCCTTTCGCCGCTATTTCGTCAGCCTTGGACAGATCTAGCAGGAGTATTTTTACATTGTTTTGATTTTTACAATTGCCTTTGACTCTTTGTAATTCGTCTTTTCTTCTGGCTGCTAAAATTATTTTAGCCCCGGTTGCTGCAAGCGGATAGGCCAAGGCCTCACCAATTCCTGATGATGCGCCTGTAAGAAGAATGACACTATTTTTAATTTTCGTCATTAGGGTTTGTTTTGTTCAGTTCTAAATAACCCCAAATGGTATATACGCCAAGTCCAGTTCCTACTGGAAAGCTAAGCAAAGACACACATCCTGAGACAAGTAATGGAATTAACCCCCATTTTTTTCCATTGATTAAAGCGATTCCGCCCACAATTGAAGGAATAGGTACTGTAACAGCAATTATTAATAAAAATATACGGATAATTGAAAAAATTAAAGAGAAAGCGATAATGCCACCATTATCCTTAGGTATTTCATCTTCAATAAATGGAAGTATAGAATTGAATATTGTCGAGACAAACAAAAAAATAACGAGCGTGCCAGTGCCGTATAGGATATGAAGTACGCTCAGTAATCTTCGGTGGGTATCCATGTTTTACTTTTTATCATATATTACAAAATCGAAAGCAAACTTGTGTCTCGCATCAATACTGTGATGTATTCGTGAAGTCTCTGAATACTGTGATTTGTCAAATTCTGGAAAATACGTATCTCCTTCAAAGGCCGCATCAATTTCCGTAAGATAAATCCTATCACAAAATTCTAAACCCATTTCATAGATTTCCCCGCCACCAATGATAAAAGCTTCCGCTTCTTGATGTTGCTTTGAAAAATCCAGCGCTGTTGGTAAACTGTAAAATATTTCTATGCCTTCTTCCGAGTAACTTTCATTTCGAGTGATGACAAGGTTAGGTCTATTAGGCAGAGGCCTATACCGTTTGGGAAGAGATTCAAAGTTTTTTCGACCCATGATGACATGGTGTCCATTGGTTGTGGTTTTGAAATCGTTAAAGTCATCAGGCAAATGCCATGGGATAGCATTGTTTTTCCCAATGACTCTATTGGTGCCCATTGCGGCAATCATTGATATTTTCATAGAATTCTATTATTCAAAGTCATTTGGGTTATCAACCTGAAACCCACGTAAAAAGTCATCAGCAGCCATTCTTCTTTTTCCTTCAAACTGCAAATCTTTAATCTTCAAGACGCTATCCGCTGTTTTGATCAATAATTCTTTTTTCTCGCGAATATGAAAATGACCAATCGGTATAGCTAGCTCATATTCCGTTTTTTCAACGGAAAAAACTTTCAACGTTTTCTTAATTATTTTAGTCCATGCTGCGGGATAGGGACTCAACCCACGAATGAAATTGTGAATATCCGACGAAGAATTATTCCAATTTATTTCACAATCTTCCTTGTAAATTTTGGGTGCATGTTTTGGCTGACCTACAATATTTTGTGGTTTAAGGCTGATCTCACCATTCAGTAAAGCTTTGGCTGTCTCTACAACCAAAGCAGCACCTTTTTGCATCAGCCTTATATAGACATCACCGACCGTATCTTCTTGAGATATTGGTTCTTCTGCTTGAAAAAGAATATTTCCAGTATCAATTTCGTGCTTTAATTGAAATGTAGTAACACCTGTTTTCTTTTCTCCATTTATTATCGCCCAGTTTATTGGCGCTGCGCCTCGATAATCAGGCAACAGGGAGCCATGTAAGTTGAATGAGCCCATGGGAGGCATATTCCAAACAACTTCAGGAAGCATACGAAATGCGACAATAATTTGCACTTGTGTGTCCAGAGCCTTCAATTCGTTAAGAAAAACAGGATCTTTAAGATTGGAGGGTTGAAGAATATTCAAGTTTTGCGTAAGTGCGTATTCTTTGACTGCAGAGATTCCTAGTTGTTTTCCACGTCCTTTTGGTTTATCTGGAGCAGTAATCACACCTACGATGTTAAAATCGTTTTCTACCAATGCTTTCAAACTTGCAACAGCAAATTCGGGCGTACCCATAAATACAACTTTGAGTTTTTTCTTGTCCATAATACTACTGCAAATCTAGACAATGGATAGCTAACTTGATCTTTGAGACTTACGGATAGAGCAAATATTTCTGTCTGAGTTCTTTGAATTTGGTAAGTTGAGGCTCCCAAGATTGTCTGATGTCAGATTCTGGTAATTGTTGTTTGAGCTGTTCTTCGAAGTTTGAGTTACCAATTAAGTTAGATAAATAGGGTTTAAAAAAATCATCTCCTAAAGTCGATCGAAGGAGTGTGTAATATTTTATGAATATGGAGATGTCAAATTTGTAAACCGGTTGATTCCCCGTAAATGATTCCCCGTAACATTTTTCTCCTTCAAGTTTAGGATACTTGGAGCCTTGATTTGGTATAGGTGTGAAATGGAATGCCGAATCTGCAATTAATGGATGGCCAACGATCTGAAATTGGAAGTCTGTACCTCTTCCTAATGAAACTTGTGAGCCTTCGAACAAAGCCAAGCTTGGGTAAAAAGCCACAGACAGATCGTTAGGCAAATTAGGAGATGGTCTTACAGGAAGTGAATAGCGCGAATTATGCGTCCATTTTTTAACGGGAATAATTGTCAGTTCAACTTTTTTCTTTGACTCAAGCCATAGTTCGTCGTTTATCATCCAAGCAAGTTCGCCGAGCGTCATGCCGTAAACCACAGGTATTGGATGCATTCCGACAATAGAATGACAGCAATCATCCAGCACAGGACCATCGACATAACTGCCATTTGGATTTGGCCGATCTAATATCATTACTGGTATGCCCATTATGGCACACTTGTCCATTAGGTAGGTTAATGTAGCGCTGTAAGTATAAAAGCGCACGCCTACATCCTGAATGTCTACCAGTAAAATATCTACATTGGCCAACTGTGAAGTTGTTGGTTTTTTGGCTTTCCCATAAAGGGAGAAAAGTTCAAAATCATAGTTATGCGCCTGTAATTCGATGATTTCTCCATCTGCTGCATTTCCCTTTATACCATGTTCTGGAGAGAATACCGTCGTTATATTTATTCGAAGTGCAAGAAGAGAATCTATGGTGTGAGTAGATTCAATCAAAGAAGTATGATTACCATAAAAGCCAACCTTTTTGCCTTCCAAAAAAGGAATATACTCTTCCAATTGATACGCGCCTGGAAGAATTGTCTGGTGCTCAGCTTGGCTACACGATAATAATGTCATCGTAATTGTCGCCCAACTAAAAATAATTTTTAAACTAATACTCATTTGAAATTTCTCTTAAAAAAAAATTACTGTTATTGATTCCACTACAGTTTTGCTGTATTTCATCTAATCCATGTAATATTGCTAATTAATATAATCTTAATTGAATCTTCCATACTTTATATCAAAAAGGATAAGCAAAAACGAACATGGTTCGTTCTCAACGACGATCAACCGGATTGCCGTAGTTAGTATCGCTGTAGCCCTTTCATCTTTGATCGTAGCGTTTATGGTCTTAGGTGGGTTTGAAAAAGCAATCAAAGATAAAATATTCACTTTTGGTGGACATCTCGATGTGACGAAGTATTCCTTGTCGACTTCATTTGAAGAAACAGTCATTAATGTGACCGATTCGTTAGTTGATGGCATCAAAGAGTTTGAAGAAGTAGACAGAATTGTTCCTTACGCTTATAAAGCCGGATTACTCAAGACGACAGAAGATGTTCAGGGTGTTATCGTTAAAGGTTTAGGAGCGTCGTTTGATTCCATTGGGTTTTCAGAAAACATTATCGACGGTCATTTTCCAATATTTAAGGACAAAGGCTATTCCAGTGAAGTCCTCGTTAGTAAGAAAATAGCCAATTACTTACAACTCAATGTTAATGATGAGGTTGTACTCTTTTTTGTTCAAAACCCGCCGAGAGCCAGAAAAGTGGTTGTTTCAGGTATTTATGAAACAGGACTGGAAGACTTTGATGAAAAGATCATTTTGGCAGACATCAAACTATTAGCGCGAATCAATAATTGGAAAGATGGGCAAGCTGGCGGCTTGGAGGTTTATTTGAAAAATGATTCTGATATGGATAGGATGGAGGAGGAGTTGTTCGATTATTTGGATTATGACTTGTACATTGACAAAGCCAGCGATAAATATCCTCAAACCTTTGATTGGCTTAGAATGCTAGATCGAAATGTGATCATCTTTTTCACCTTAATACTGGTTGTAGCTTGTGTTAATATGATCTCCATTTTACTGATTTTAATTATGGAGAGAACGCAAATGATAGGTGTATTAAAAGCCTTAGGAGCGGAGAACAGTTTCGTTAGAAGAATTTTTTTATGGAATGGTATTCAGCTGATCTTGAAAGGATTATTTTGGGGAAACCTCGTTGGGCTTGGTACTTGCTTCATTCAAGCGCAGCTTGAACTTATTCCACTCGATCCTGCAAATTATTACATGCATACTGTGCCGATCCTTTTTAACTTCTCTGCAATATTTATGTTAAATATCATGAGTATCGCAGTAGTAGGATTGACCTTACTTATTCCTGTAGCAATCATATCAAGAATTACCCCTGTCAAAGCGATCCGCTTCGACTAATTTGTCCGAGTGTATAAGATTTTGGTCTTCTTGAAACGTGTCCGGGATGGTATTTTCTAAAAAGACTTCTTATTTTTAATTCAATAACACCCAATACAGCTTCTCGAAATATCCCAGTCGACATTTTTGAAACACCCTTGGTTCGATCTGTGAAAATAATGGGCACTTCCTTGATGCTAAATCCACGTTTCCAAGCATTGAACTTCATTTCAATTTGAAATGCATAGCCTATAAAATTAATTTTCCCTGGCTCCACGGCCTCAATGACTTTTCTTGTATAGCACTTAAAACCGGCGGTAGTATCCATAATTTTGAGTCCTGTTACCATACGCACATACCAGCTGGCGAAATAGGACATCAATACGCGACCCATTGGCCAATTCACGACATTGACTACTCCTCCAACATAACGTGACCCAATGGACATGTCAAAACCTTCTTCTGCACAAGCAGCGTATAATTTAATCAGGTCTTGGGGGTTATGAGAGAAATCCGCATCCATTTCGTAGATGAAATCATAATTGTGTTTGATCGCATATTGAAACCCTTTGATGTAGGCTGTGCCTAAACCAAGCTTCCTAGCTCTCTCAATCAAAAATAGTTTATCGGTGTTTTCTACCTGTAAGTCTTTGACCAATAGGCCAGTGCCATCAGGAGACCCATCATCTATTACCAGCACATGAAAATCAACTGATAACTCCATCACAGCGTTGATGATTGCAACGATGTTTTCTTTTTCGTTATAAGTCGGTATGATTACGAGGTTTTTATGCACAAATTTTAATTTCGTAATTTAAACTCTATTGTAGGTTAGGTAGTTTTAAAATTTATAATGTTTTAACGTAAAACCACTGATTACATTAATACACTTACTTATACGTAACCTAAAATTTTCATCATCGCTTCACTTTCTTGTTCTTCAGCGAAGAGTTTACTTGTCAATTGGCCATCTGCATCTTTTTGTATGATTACATGCTTAGGGGCGGGAATTAAACAATGCTGAATACCTCCATAACCGCCCAACGCTTCTTGATATGCCCCAGTATGGAAAAACCCAAAGAAGAGGGTTTCGTCTTCTTTAATTTGGGGAAGAAATACTTCTCCAATATGGGCTTCAGAGTCATAATAGTCATGGCTGTCGCAGGTCAGACCGCCAATATTCACTCTGTGAAAGGAATTGTCCCATTGATTTATTGGGAGCATAATAAATTTTTCGTTTAGACCCCATACATCAGGTATGTGAGTAATAAACGAACCATCCATCATATACCAAAGCTCTTTGTCATTCTGGAGCTTTTCGTCCAGAATAGAGTAAATAGTCGCTCCACTTTCCCCTACGGTATAAGAACCAAATTCCGTAAAAATATTAGGAACGTCTACATGATTTTTACCGCAGATCCATTTAATATTGGAAATGATCTGATCGGCCATATATTCATAGTCGAATTCGAATCCCAATGAATTCTTAATGGGAAATCCTCCGCCAATATCAATAGTATCCAATTCCGGACAGATTTTTTTTAGTTCGCAATATTTATAGATAAACCGACTTAATTCACTCCAATAATAAGCGGTATCTCTAATCCCAGTATTGATGAAAAAATGAAGAAGCTTAAGTTTTGCATTTGTTCCTTCAATCTTCTCTTTATAATGTGATATAATATCACCATACCTAATACCAAGTCTTGACGTGTAGAAGGAAAAATTTGGTTCCTCATCCGAAGCAATCCTTATTCCAACGTTGAATGAATCATTGATATTCTCGTGGTAAAAGTCGATTTCCTTTAAATTATCTAAGACTGGAACACAATTAATAAATCCATCATTTATTAAATCTGCTATTTTTTGGACGTAAAGAGGCCTTTTAAATCCATTACACACGATGAACCTGTCCTTTTCCAGAAGTCCTTTTTTATTTAAACTCCTAACAATTGGAATATCGAAGGCAGAAGACGTTTCAATGTGAATGTCATTTTTTAATGCCTCTTCTAAGACAAAATTGAAGTGGGAAGATTTTGTGCAATAGCAATATTTGTATTCACCGCCATAGTTGTTCTTTTCCATTGCCTTGCCAAAGATTTCCTTTGCGTATTGGATGTTTTGACTAATTTTTGGGAGATATGAAAGCTTTAAAGGAGTGCCATATTCTTTGATAATATCCATGAGTTTTACACCATGGAAAAATAGTTCATTATTCTCCACTTGAAACTCTTTCGTTGGAAAATAAAATGTTTGCTCAATTAAGTCTGCGTAGCTTTTCATTCAAATATAGATGGTGTTATAATGTGTCCAAAATCGCCACAAGATGTTGAAAAAAAAGCATAATTTACAACAAACTTGTTACATCTTTTTTTGAGTATTAAAAGAGTTAGCGGTCTAACGACATTTAATGGATAGTTCATTGTCGATTCTTTGTGCTTTGATGAATTAATAACCATTTCATCCTGTACTTTTACAAACTATTTTAAAGTCTCATATGATTCATATAAACGTAAAAGATGAAACTTCACCCCTTGAGGCGGTAGTCTTAGGATCAGCTTTTAGTTTGGGAGGTATTCCATCTCTCGAAGAAGCCTATGATCCCAAATCAAGAGAGCATATTCTGGCAGGTTCTTACCCGAAAGAGGTAGACATGTCTCATGAAATGGATGCTTTTGATAAAGTTTTTAAAAAACATAAGGTCGAAGTATTTAGACCAGAAAATATTGAAAATTGTAACCAAATTTTCACAAGAGATATTGCTTTTGTTATTGATCAGACATTTGTCAAGTCCAATATTTTACCTGATAGAGAAAATGAGCTTAAAGCGATCAATTATGTTATTGATCAGGTAGAAGCAGGTAAGGTTATTAATCCAAATGAAGAAGTTCACATAGAAGGAGGGGACGTGATGCTTTGGCAAAATTACATTTTCGTTGGGACTTATAAGGGGCCAGACTATGCGGATCATATCACTGCTAGAACGAATAAAGAAGGAGTTGCTTTTTTAAAGAAGCAATTTCCCGAGAGAATCGTGAGAGAATTTGACCTAAGTAAGTCCAAATTTAATGCGCGTGAAAATGCGTTGCATCTTGATTGCTGTTTTCAGCCCGTGGGTTTAAAATATGGAATTATCCATAAAGAAGGGTTCAGAGACGTCTTGGGTTATGAGTTCTTAGTTGATCTTTTTGGGCACAAAAATTTGTTTCATATTGATGCTGAAGAAATGTATCAAATGAATTCAAATGTGTTTTCTATTTCCCCCGATGTAGTTGTTTCTGAGGAAAATTTCAACCGATTGAACAACTGGTTAGCAAATAAGAAAATTACAGTTGAAAAAATTCCCTATGCTGAAATAGCCAAACAAGAAGGATTATTGAGATGTTCCACCTTGCCTCTTAGAAGAACGGATGTCTAAACAAATTACTGACACTATTCTGATGGTTCGCCCAGTAGGCTTTGAACTCAATGAGCAAACTGCGGTTAATAATTATTTTCAAACAAGGTTACCAGGTTTATCATCCACGCAAATTCAGGCCAAAGCATTAAACGAGTTCGACACTTTTGTAGACTTGTTGAGAGCAGAAGGGATGACTGTTATGGTTATTGATGACACGCCCGTTCCGTCTACGCCCGATTCTATTTTTCCTAACAATTGGAATTCAAGCCACGAAAATGGGCAATTATTTTTGTTTCCGATGTATGCGGAAAACAGAAGACTAGAAAGACGATCTGAGATAATTACGCAGCTTAAAGATCAATTTAAAGTTTCGGAACTTATTGATTTAAGCTATTTTGAAAATGCCAACAAATACCTTGAAGGCACAGGAAGTATGATTTTGGATCGACAAAATAAGTTGATTTATGCGGCAGTTTCAGAAAGAACACATCCTGAAGTAACGCAAGCTTTTGCTAAGAAGATTGGTTATCAGGCAATTCTTTTTAGGGCAAACCAAACGTTTAATGGGGAGCGTAAGCCTATCTATCACACCAATGTGATGATGTGCATCGGGGAAAAATTCGCTTTGTACTGCGCGGACAGCATTGATGACATAGAGGAGAAGAATTTGGTTTTTGACTCTTGTCAAAATACCGGTAAGGAAGTCGTTTTAATTAGCGAATCACAAAAAGACCAATTTGCAGGGAACATGCTCCAGTTAATGAACCAAAGTGGGGAAAGGCTTATTGTTATGTCCCAGAATGCTTTTAATAGTTTAAATAAAGAGCAAAGGGAAACACTGAGTAATCACGGGAAGTTAATTTGCAGTGATATAAATACCATTGAGATGCTTGGTGGTGGTAGTGCAAGATGTATGATGGATGAGATATTTTTAAGTAAAAATTAAGCATGAGTATTACTCAAAACATATTAACTACCATTTCAGCGGGACTGAAAAGTCTTTATTCGATTGACTTATCTGTAGAACAGTTGATACTACAACCGACGCGAAAAGACTTTGAAGGCTCTTTTACGCTAGTGGTTTTTCCTTTTCTTAAGTCCTCAAAAAAGGGACCAGAACAAACTGGGCAGGCTATTGGCGAATATTTGAAGTCAAACTGTGTGGAGGTTGCCGACTACAACGTAGTAAAAGGTTTTTTAAACTTGGAAATTGATCAACAAGTCTGGATCGATTTATTAGCCAATGAAATAAACGAAGAAGGGTTTGGGGATTTCGCACCGAATGGGCAAAAAGTAATGGTGGAGTTTTCCTCTCCAAATACCAATAAGCCGCTACATCTAGGCCATTTGAGAAATAATTTTCTTGGTGACTCGGTTGCTAGAATATTAGCGTTCTCAGGATATGAAGTAAATAAAGTCAACCTTGTTAATGATCGCGGTATTCACATTTGTAAGTCGATGCTGGCTTACCAGAAATTCGGCAATGATGAAACGCCCGAAACGTCTGGGATAAAAGGAGATCATCTTATTGGTAAATATTACGTAAGGTTTGATCAGGAGTATAAAATTGAAATAGCCAGTTTAATAAATGAAGGCATAGAGGCTGAAAAAGCGAAAAAGTCTGCTCCATTGATCATTGAAGCGCAGCAAATGCTTCAAAAATGGGAACTCGGCGATCAAGAAGTAGTGTCACTCTGGAAAAAGATGAATGGTTGGGTATATGATGGTTTTAATGAATCATATGCTACCATGGGCGTCAGTTTTGACAAAGTATATTATGAGTCCAATACTTATTTACTTGGAAAAGATATCATTGAAGAAGGACTTGAAAAAGAGGTTTTCTTCAAGAAAGAAGATGGATCCATTTGGATTGACTTAAGCGCTGAAAAGCTGGACGAGAAGCTGGTTTTGAGAGGTGACGGGACTTCTGTATACATCACACAGGACATGGGCACCTGTGATCATAAATTTGAGGATTTCGCATTTGACAAATCTGTGTATGTCGTAGGAAACGAACAAGATTATCATTTTAAGGTGTTGTTTAAGATCATGAAAAAAATGAATAGGCCTTACGCTGAAGGTTTGTTTCATTTATCCTATGGCATGGTAGATCTCCCCACTGGTAAAATGAAATCACGCGAAGGAACAGTCGTCGATGCTGATGATTTGATGCAGGAGATGTGCAATACTGCAGAAAAGCAAACACGAGAGCTTGGTAAAATAGATGGGCTTACTGAAGAAGAAGCTACCGCTCTATATAAAACATTAGGGCTCGGTGCTTTAAAATATTTTTTATTAAAAGTCGACCCTAAAAAAAGAATGCTTTTTGACCCTGCTGAGTCCATTGAGTTTCATGGCAATACAGGTCCTTTCATTCAATATACTCACGCAAGAATTTCTGCTATACTAAGACGCGCTGAGTCTTTGAAAATAGGCTATGATTTCGATGTAACTGAAATTACTGAATTGCAGCCAAGTGAATCAGAAGTAATTCAAAAGCTGAATGATTTTGCATCTTCAGTGCTAAGTGCAGCAAAAGGTTATGCGCCTTATATTGTCGCACAGTATGTTTATGAACTAGCCAAACTGTATAATAGCTTTTATCAGGATGTTCAAATTTTCGGGGAAGAAAAAAAGCACATTACCTCCATGCGGGTGTCTTTGTCAAAAGCTGTTGCTTTGACTATCAAAAAATCCATGGGGATGTTAAGTATTGATGTTCCTGAAAGAATGTAATTGATGCAGCAAAGTAGATTGAAAGCCTGGATGCAGGCGTTTAGGCTTAGGACTTTACCACTGGCATTTTCTTCCATAATCTTGGGAGGTTTTTTGGCCTATGCAAAGGAGGGATTCCAATGGTCTATTTTTAGCTTAACACTTCTAACCACTTTGTTTTTACAAGTGCTTTCAAATTTGGCCAATGATTATGGTGATGCAGTTTCTGGTCTAGACAATGAAAATAGGGAAGGACCAGCTCGAACCATCCAGTTAGGACTGATCACCAAGGAACAAATGAAAAAAGCGCTAATTATTTGTAGCGCCCTTGCCTTGATTTCTGGCTGTTTTTTGATTTGGTTAAGCTTCCAAGATCAATTTTTATTGGCGGTACTCTTTTTAGTTATTGGCTTGTCAGCCATATGGGCGGCTATTAGTTATACTGTAGGTGAAAACCCTTACGGTTATGCTGGTTTTGGTGATATTTTCGTATTGCTATTTTTTGGCTTTGTAGGCGTTCTTGGAAGTTCATTTTTACATTTAGGCTATCTTGATTTGAGTATGGTTTTACCTGCTATTTCATGCGGTCTTTTGGCGGTAGGGGTACTAAACGTGAATAATATTCGTGATATAAAATCGGATAGAGAAAGTGGAAAAAAAAGTATTCCAGTGAGATTAGGAAGATCTAATGCCGTTCATTATCATGGACTCATTTTGATATCAAGTCTAGTGTTTTCAATAGCTCATAATTTACTCTATCCCAGCTCTTATTTACAATGGCTTTTCTTACTAATCACGCCGATGTGGTATATCAATTTTTGCGCAGTTAGGACTAAGTTAGACGCTAAAGAATTAGATCCTTATTTAAAACAACTTGCAATTAGTACGTTGTTATACGCTATTGCCTTTGGTATAGGTCAGCTACCTTTTTAATAACGAAGATCAAGTTTTCAGCACAACTTATTCTTCATTTTTGTTGTTTTATAAACATAAACCAATGCTTGAAGGCATTATATTTTTGATTATCTTAGGATAATACCTTATTAAAAATTCAACAAAGACTAGAAGCGAAATGAAAAAAATATTAGTACCCTATGATTTCTCAGAAGTAGCAACCCATGCATTGAAATTTGCTGCTGATTTAAGCCGAAGAAATAACGAGTGTGGTGTAACCGTAATCAATGTAATCGAGCAGCCTTCCCCTGATTCAATCAAGACTATGGGAATAAAGGACTATGATCCGATGGAAAACTTGTATATGAAAAAGTTGATTTCTACGATAAAAGGAAAGATGCAAGATTTGATGTATAATCAAGATTATAAGGATATCAAGCTTGATTACAAGATTGTATTGGGAAATCCGTTCAATGAAATTTCAGAAGAAATACAAACACAAGGAACGGAACTAGTAGTCATGGGCACTTCCGGTGCTTCCGGTTCGAAAGAGTTTTTAGTTGGATCGAATGCGGAAAGAATGGTACGTAACTCAAAATGTCCAGTAATTACAGTGTCTGAGCCACACGATGCAGATAAAATAGATAAAATCGTTTTTGCGTCTAATTTTTCGGAACCCAACGAAGAATTTATTAATCACGTTAAAAGACTTCAAAAATCATTTGATGCAAAACTTCATGTTGTTAAAATAAATACACCAGCGAGTTTTACGTCAACAAGATTTGATACGGCACAGTTTGAAACTTTTGCTCAGGAAAATGACCTTTCAAATTATGAATTTGAAATTTATAATCATAGCAATGAGGAGGACGGCATTATTGAATATGCCGAAGATATCAATGCGGACATGATTGCGCTTGGTACTGGACAAAGAAGAGGATTAGGACATTTTTTCTCTGGTAGCATTGCCGAGGATGTGGTGAATCATGCTAAAATTCCAGTTTGGACCTTTGGTCTGGAGACCAAATAGTATTTTCATGAACAAAAAAAGGCTCTTTCGAGCCTTTTTTTGTATTCGGGCTTGTATTTTTCAAATGTGACTTTACATTTGCAAAAATGAAAAAGACACATCGACATCTACACCATTTGCATCATTGCGGTTAATCTCTTTACCAGCAAATATTTTGTCTTTTTTCAAACTATATCAATCATTTTCTTATTTTTAATTTATGACCAATCTTAAAGTTGCTGTACAGAAATCTGGCAGGCTTAGTGAAGACTCTTTAAAACTTTTTAAAGAATGCGGTATCAAGTTTAATAATGGTGCAAAAAAGCTAAAGGCCCATTCCAGTAATTTCCCGATAGAGTTTCTTTTTCTTAGAGATGACGATATTCCTGGTTATGTCGAAGATGGCATTGCAGACTTAGGAATCATTGGTGAAAATGTTCATTTAGAGAAAAAGAAATCAGCTGATGTTATTAAGAAATTAGGATTCTCCAAATGCCGATTGTCCTTGGCGGTTCCCAGAGAGCTTGATTATCCTGGCTTGGAGTATTTTCAAGGTAAATCCTTAGCGACCTCTTATCCGGTAATTCTTAAAGGCTATTTAAAGGAAAAGGGAATCACTTCAGATATCCACGAGATCAGCGGATCCGTTGAAATAGCTCCTGGAATCGGGTTAGCAGAGGGTATTTGTGATATTGTGAGTTCGGGTTCCACTTTGCTAAGCAATGGCTTGAAGGAGGTAGAAACCGTAATGAAATCAGAAGCGGTCTTGATTGCATCTAAAAATTTGACCGATGAAAAAAAGGAACTTTTGAATCGACTTCTTTTTAGAATTGAATCAGTACTAGAAGGTCTCAATAATAAGTATGTCTTATTAAATGCGCCAAAAGATTCCTTAGACGAAATCATATCACTTTTACCAGGCATGAGAAGTCCGACAGTTTTACCATTGGCGGAAGATGGCTGGTGTAGTGTGCATTCAGTGATAAAAGAAGACGATTTTTGGGATAATATTGAGAAATTGAGAAAGGCTGGTGCTCAAGGAATTTTAGTAGTACCTATTGAAAAAATGATAAATTAAAATGATTCAGATACTTATAAAACCTGACCAAAAAACCATTGACAAAGCGTTAACTCGGCCAGTATTTGATCAATTGAAGCTGACTAAAATTGTAAGGCCAATTATAGATAAGGTAAAGCGTGGTGGAGATAAAGCGCTTAGAGATCTAGCCTTAGAATATGACCATGTGGAATTGGAAAATATCTGGATCACAGAACAAGAAATAAATCATGCCATAAAAAGTGTTGACGATGGTTTGAAAGAAGCCATCAAATTGGCGTACACGAACATTCATCGGTTTCATGAAGCTCAAAAGCAAGATGACTTGGTTATGGAAGTAATGCCCGGCGTGATTTGTAGTCGTCGTTCAGTTCCAATCCAAAAAGTAGGCTTGTATATTCCAGGAGGAACCGCACCTTTGTTTTCTACCGTGTTAATGTTGGCTATTCCCGCTCAGATTGCAGGATGTAAAGAAATTATTATTGCTTCTCCTACCAATAGAATAGGAGAAATAAACCCTGCAGTGCTTTATGCTGCGCATCTCACGGGTGTGAGTAAAATACTCAAAATAGGAGGAGCCCAAGCAATCGCCGCAATGGCCTATGGGACTGAAACAGTCGCTAAGGTTGATAAAATATTTGGACCCGGAAATCAATATGTTACTGCGGCCAAGCAAATGGCGTCACAGGATGCTGTATCAATAGATATGCCTGCTGGTCCTTCGGAAGTCCTTGTATATGTTGATAAAAATGCGAATCCTGCTTTTGCAGCAGCAGATCTGCTTTCTCAAGCGGAACATGGTGTGGATAGTCAGGTAATATTGATTAGCAGAAGTAAGAAGAATGCAATAAGAATTAATGAGGAGGTAGTTAGACAACTAGAACTAATACCTCGTAAGGACTTGGCAATAGAGGCATTAGCCAAAAGTTCGATTCTAATCATTAAAGACAAAGAACAAGTCATTAATGTAATTAACCAATATGGTCCAGAGCATTTGATCATCAATACGGCAGATGCAGATTCGGTGGCAGAGCAGATCATCAATGCAGGATCCATTTTCGTTGGTCAGTATACACCGGAATCGGCTGGTGACTATGCTTCGGGAACCAACCATACATTACCGACAAATGGATGGGCTAGTTCTTATAGTGGCGTTTCTCTTGATAGCTATTTGAAGAAAATAACATATCAGAAAATTTCAGCAAATGGGTTGAAACTTTTGGGACCAAGCGTAGAGAAAATGGCAGCTGCAGAACAGCTAGAGGCACATAAAAATGCGGTGACAATTAGACTTACTGATATCGAAGAAAATGGAAATAGAGAAGCTGATAAGACCTCATCTGAAGAGTCTTCAAGCCTATTCATCTGCAAGGGATGAGTTTACGGGTCAGGCGTCAGTATTTCTTGATGCTAATGAAAATGCCCTTGGTTCAGTAGCCAAAGGTGATTATAATAGATACCCTGATCCCCATCATCAAAATTTAAGATCAAGATGGTCTGAATTGAAAGATATTTCGGTAGATCACCTATTTTTTGGCAATGGGAGTGATGAGCCTATTGATCTTCTCATGAGACTTTTTTGTGAGCCAGCAAAGGATAATATTGTAATAATGCCACCAACCTATGGGATGTATAGCGTAAGTGCAGCAATCAATAATATAACCGTGATCAAGGCCGCTTTATCTTCTGATTTTCATATTGACCTAGCGCTGGTAAAAAATGCTTGGAATGAATACACCAAATTATTGTTCATTTGCTCGCCGAATAATCCAAGCGGGAATCTGCTGAACGAGGAGGCAATAGAAGAGCTTCTTCGAGAATTCCCAGGTGTTGTAGTCGTAGACGAAGCGTATATCGATTTTACTGATCAACCAAGCTGGTCAAAACGGCTTAAGGACTTTGATAATCTCGTTGTGCTGCAAACGTTGAGTAAGGCTTGGGGAATGGCAGCAGTCAGGGTTGGTGTGGCTATGGCGTCACCTTTTATAATTTCTATGTTAGAAAAAATAAAACCACCTTATAATATCAGTTTACCCAATCAGCGACTAGCGCTCGAAGCACTTCAAAATGATGGTCAACAAGCTGAATATGTGCAAACACTGATTGAGCAGCGATCATTTTTGATTTCACAGTTGAATAGTTTGGAGTTAGTATTAAAGGTATTCCAAACAGATGCTAATTTTCTTTTGGTCAAGTTCAAGGATGCTAAAGGATTGTATAAGTATCTCACCAGTAATGGGGTGATTGTACGCGATCGAAGTACGCAATTACATTGTGAAGGTTGTTTGAGACTGACCGTAGGGACACATGAGGAAAACCTCCAATTGATTTATTTAATCACAAAATACCATTCCTGATTTTTAAAGATAAGTTCAAATGAAGCCAATACTTTTTATAGATCGTGATGGAACGATCATCTCAGAGACAGAAGACGAAAAAATTGAAAAAATAGAGAAGCTCGTCTTCTTACCCGAGGTGCTTTATTACTTAAGAAAAATAGCCCAAGAAGGTGATTTTTATTTAGCAATGGTCACAAACCAAGATGGGTTGGGTACCCCGGAATTTCCTGATGAAGAGTTTTATCCGGTGCATGAATTTATCATGCGGATTCTCACAAGTGAAGGCATTAATTTTGATGTGGTTCATATTGATGAACATTGGGAAAAGGACAACCACCCAAACCGAAAACCGGGCATTGGTATGTTGACGGGCTATTTGAATAATAAGGACTTTGATATTGAAAATTCCTTCGTGCTCGGTGACCGATTGACAGATGTCCAACTGGCAAAAAATATTGGTTGTAAAGCCATTCATATTTGGGATGAAAAAGTTTCTGATTCTGTATTAACAACGACTTCTTGGAAGGAGATTTATGAATTTCTAATTCTGAAACCTCGAATAGCCAAGGTAAGCCGGGTTACCAAAGAGACGTCTATAGAGATCGTGTTGAACCTAGACGGAAGGGGTGAGTCGAACATTGATACAGGTCTTGGTTTTTTTGACCATATGCTCGATCAACTCTCGAAGCATGGAGGTGTTGATTTGGATGTTCAAGTAAAAGGAGATCTACATATTGACGAGCATCATACCATCGAGGATACTGCATTAGCTCTAGGCGAGGCTTTTTTAAAAGCATTGGGTGATAAAAAAGGTATTACGCGATATGGCTTCTTGTTACCTATGGATGATGTGTTATCACAAGTAGCCATTGATTTTGGCGGAAGACCATGGCTGATGTGGGAAGCTAATTTCAAAAGGGAAAAGATAGGCGAGATGCCAACCGAGATGTTTATGCATTTCTTTAAATCGTTCTCTGATACGGCTAAATGCAACTTAAATATTAAGGCGGAGGGAGATAACGAACATCATAAAATTGAGGCGATTTTTAAAGCTTTCGCTAAAGCTATAAAAATGGCTATTTCGCGAGACAAAAATGCGATGGGGCAATTGCCGAGTACGAAGGGTGTTCTTTAGTAGAAAGGTATACGTTAGTAGAGTAATCTATTAGTCTTTACTAACGTACAACCTATAATCATTTTACATTCTATCCCAAGGGAGACCAATTAGCATCAATAATAGGGACAGTCCAAAAAAGATGGATTGGAATCTGAATTTAACGCTATCGTCCTCTGCTTTCTTTGAAATGGTACGACCTGCCTGCGCGGCTGCGATACTTAGGAACATGACTAGCAAATGCTCCAAACCCCAAAATCTCAGTTCAGAGTCCGCCATCATATTGCCAAAACCAACAGCTCTAGCTTCCCTTGCTAGTGGACTAATGAAATAGAGTATGAGACCCAGCAGTAATTGCAAAAGCATGAAGCCCACGAAAGAAGCCGCTAAAATGTTGTCAAGTTTGCTGTATTTTCCATTACCGAATAAGCCTATTAAAGACTTGACGGTCACCACCACGATTAATAGAAGAATAATCCATCTAAATCCACCGTGTGCTTTGAGTAAAATGTAATAGGCGCTCATATTTTTTTTCTGTAAATATAAGTCGTCTTCCAAAAGTACCGTGATCATCTGCGATAAATGTCAGCTACTTAGCCAATGGCTAATATTAAATCTTTCTTCATATTATCCAAGACATATTTAATGACTTCATGGTGCGTGATTATTTTATAATGACCCAACCCCTTGGTATGAACGAAATGAACATCTTGGAGGGCGTTTTGCAATTCTTCACCACGTTCGTACTTCACCGTCTCGTCATGTTCATCGTAGATTAGATGAAGATTCATCGTGTTGAGGTTTTCGCGCTTATTCCGTAAATCAAAATAACTCACATCTTCTTTGTAGTGTTTTTCTACTAAGAGACAAAAAGCATCATATACTTTTTCATTACAGCCAATCTCCTCGATAATCTCTTTAAAAAAGTAATTGACGTATGGGGGAGAAGCAATCAGAAAAAGGTTTTTTGGTTGTATTGACTTGGATAATTCACTTAACATTAAACCAGCGGCGATTCCGCCCAAAGAATAGCCAATGACTGTTTCGAATGGTCCATTTTTCACGTAATAACTTTTTAAAATGTCTCTGAATTCTGGAAGTGCTGTATGCTTTCCATCTGAGAGTCCATGACCTTTCATATCAATACCTTCAACTTGATAGCCTTCCTCCAGTAAAAATTCTATCATTTTTCTAAAATCCAACGTTTTAGAATTCCATCCATGGCTAAGTAAAACCTTGGCCCCAGTCTTACCCCAGTGATAAGTTTTGATTTTAAACCCCAAGTAAGAGGACTCAGAGACAGTAGCCTTTTCAATCAGTTGTTGCTGATTATTGGTAATCTTCGATCTATTTGGCATGGTAAAAAAATGCCAAATGACTTTGGATGCTATAGTTGGACTAATGTGTTGGACGATCCGCAAACCTTTCTTGATCAGCTCTAATTTCCAATTAGTCTTTGGTGGTCGGTCTGCAGGCCTACTTTTGTCGATGGTGCCTGCGTCTATATTTGTTGTTTTCTTTTCCATATACCGATCGGTATTTATTTAGATAAAAAATATTATATGGTTAATGCATCAATCTGCATTTCTAATCCTCTCTTAATTAATTCATATGATTTCATGTGACCTTCAACTCGTGCCATAACGATGGCACCTTCGATGGTTGCGTAAAACATGGTTGCATAGAGTTCTACATCTATGCCCTTTCTCAGCTGGCCTTCGTTAATCCCTCGGGTAATGATTTTCTTTAACGCATCTTTTATTTTGGCAAATGAATGAATCACTCTTAGCCTTAAACCAGGATGGTTATCATCTGCCTCAATTGAAGTATTAATTATTGGGCATCCGCCTTCTATTGGTGGTTTTTCAATATATTTTTCATAATAATTGAGGATTGCTTTTAATTTTAAAGGGGCTGTTTTTTGCGACCCAATATGCATACTCAGTTGGTCGATGATCTTGTTGACAGCATAATCGAATGACGCCATAGCCACTTCTTCCTTGTTAAGAAAATTTCCGTAGATCGCTCCCTTGGTCATTCCAAGAGCTTTGGTAATATCCGATAGGGAAGTAGCGCGATAACCTTTCTTGTTGAAAAGCGTGATGGCATTCCTGATTATTTTATCTCTGGTATGTAAGGGATTGTGCATTGTAATGCAAATATACCGATCGGTATATTAAGATCAAAATTTTATCATTTTTTAGCTATTTGATTATAATACAAAAGCAACAATTTAAAATTTGAGCGTGAGTTGCGTGACGGTTGGTTTTTCCTCCTCTTCAAAGTTAGAAATCCCAACGCCGAGTAATCGGAAACCAGTTTCATCCATGAGGGTTGGATCGAATACAGACTGAACGATATCGACGAGTTGTGACTCTGAGGTAATCTTATGATCGTTGGTCTGACTTCTGGTTATTTGTCGGAAATCACCGTATTTCAGTTTGATAGAAACGGTTTTCCCCCTTTTATCTGATTTACTATATCTGCGGAAGGTCTCCTTAGCGATGCGTGCTAATTCCGATCTAATATCGCTTTCCTCCTTTAAGTCTTCATTAAAAGTATTTTCGGCACTTAAGGATTTTCTTTCTCGATCTGGCTTGACTGTCCTATTGTCGATTCCTCTACAGATATGATAATAGTAAGTGCCTGTTTTTCCGTATCTCAAGGTTAAGTCGGCGAGACTTTTTTTCCTAAGATCATTTCCTGTAAATATTCCGGCGAGTTTCATCTTTTCGGCTGTTGCCTTTCCAATACCAAAAAATTGTTTGATTGGCATTTTTTTAATAAACCCTTCAGCCTGCTCTGGCAATATGACATAAAGGCCATCGGGCTTGTCCATGTCTGAAGCCGTTTTAGCTAAAAATTTATTGTAGGAAATACCTGCAGAAGCGACGAGTTGAGTGCGTTCGAAAATTTTTGTTTTTATCTCTTTTGCAATAAGTGTGGCTGAGTTTAATCCAATCTTATTTTCGGTAACATCAAGATATGCTTCGTCTAAGCTGAGTGGCTCTACCAACTCCGTGTATTCAAAAAATACTGCTCTAATGATATCGGAGGCGGCTTTGTATTTTTCAAAATCAGGTTTGACGAAAATCAAATCAGGACATTGCCTTGCTGCAATAGAGGAGGCCATGGCGGACTTCACGCCAAATTTTCTAGCCTCATAGCTAGCCGCCGCAACAACTCCACGCTCTTTGCTGCCTCCGACTGCTACAGGCTTGCCACGTAATTCTGGATTGTCGCGCTGCTCCACTGAAGCGTAAAAGGCATCCATATCGATATGAATAATTTTTTTCATTGATTCTCTGACAAACGAAAAACTATGGACATTGATTCGAATTAATTACTGATCGTCGTATTTATCAAACAGCATTTTTATGAGGTAAGTTGACTGTCTCTCGTGACGGACATTATTCGATGAGCATTTTTTCAATTATATCAGCGGTAATTATTTTTAAAACTAGGAAATATTGATCTTTTGCCAGCGGGCCAATATTGATTTCATTCCTAAATTCATCAAGAGCCACTTTAACATACGTAGCAATAATTTCAATGGCTGTTATACTTGCAGCAAGCAGAGAAGATTCAAGCGCTATTTTCAGTCTGGTTTTTGATGGGTTTGGATAGATTACATTTTTTCTCGATATCAAGTATCGTCTCTGTTTCATTATTAGCGATGATAGTGTCAGTATCGCTTTTTAGCGGGTCTACATTGACAAGCCAATCTTCCTTCGGTCCATAGGCATGGGTAAGTAGCGCTCTAAATTCCCAATTATCACAAAGCCATCTTAGTCAACATCATCTTCTGAGCCACTAAAAAGGGCGCTTGTAGGATCAAGTGAGGGCATTTTAGCATTGACCGTTTTTAAATGATTTCTCAGTTTTATCAACAATTGTCTTGTCTTTGAAATACCCGTACCACTTAGATCATTTTACGCGCCAATATCTTTATATAGGTCAAAAAGCCAATATTCCCCTGATTCATAATTGGCTATGAGTTTGTAATTGTATTCTATTACCGCAGATCGAGGCTTTTTACTTTTATTATTTTCAGAATGTGGTGAGTAAAAAATTAAAGGTTGCGATTGAACGAACTCTCAAGGAGCAGTGGTGCGATACGTTAGCCATCTATGTTTTCAGGTAGTGCTTTACTGTTACCGATGAGCTAAGCAATGGTAGGAAATATATCATAACCGATAACTGGTGTATTATTGTAAACGCCTTGAGGGATGCCTGGACCTGTTATGATAAATGGGACATGTATTCCTCCTTCATGAATAAATGTTTGCCGAAGGACAAAGGTGAATTTTTCTAGCTTAGGCGTGAGATAATAAACACTTTTAGCATCTGCTAAAATACCGTCCATCCAGACTGTTGAGCCCGTCCAGCCTTGATCGTTGAGGACGATAATTACGAAATTTGGTTGGGCTAATACAGAAGGTAATTGGACAGTGATTATTAACTGTAGGACGAATCGCTTTTCGATTATACGGGTATTATTCTTCCCTCAAGATAAGTTTTGTTGGGATCAGAATACCTTGCCTTATCTTAAAGAGCAGGATTCCTCCATTGAAGGAATAGTCAGGATTGCTTGCTTAACGTCGATGGATAATGAGGATATGATTTGCGGATTTGATTACCAATGGTTATTGATTGCAGGATTCAAGTTATAAGTGCAAAACTGGTGTTTGATTTATTTTATGTGCGAATACCTGTTCAGGTGATTGAAAGTTATATCTTTTCCTAGGTCTTTGGTTCAGTTTGGTCTCAATATCCTTGAT
>Ga0208646_1000112_pt1 | contig 58656 bp, 54 predicted proteins | sample AntAceMetag02UK8_FD_184762 | JGI IMG/M metagenome (GOLD analysis project Ga0208646, IMG submission 184762) | Saline lake microbial communities from Ace Lake, Antarctica - Antarctic Ace Lake Metagenome 02UK8 (SPAdes) (version 2) | ecosystem: Environmental > Aquatic > Non-marine Saline and... | reverse complement strand
ATCATTTGACAGGGATAGGTATGTCCCTATCAAAAAAAACAAATAAAAATAACCTAGAAGAGACCTAAAAACTGAAATTGAAAAGCACAAGTATTAGGTGCGGGTCAACAGACATAAAAACCAATTAGAATAATGCGATATGATCCTCGAATAATGATATTTAAATCACCTGTCATTAGTTTCCGTACAGACACTAGTTATAGATAAATGGTGTGTTTCTAAAGTGTATAAGGCGTTTTTAGAAGACCCTACTTAAGGAATTATCGGATCTTCCTTATACCCGATGCAGTGTTATGGTATTCTTAAATTTTATACTGTTTATTAAAAAGTCGAAACACAGAGTGATAAGGCATTCGCGGCAGGGTGTTTTTGTAGCGATTATATCATTTCCAAACATCCGATTATTGAAGTAAGGCCAATTACGATCCCTTTCAGTATAACGGATTTTAGTTTCATCTCTTTTTGTGCACGTTGATGTTTGATTGTCAATAGTTCATTGTACAACGCCAATGATGTCTGGTAATTCCACTTAGGCGGATTGATGAACTTATTCTCCTCCATTACCTGAAGTGGGTGTTTACGAGTATTCAGTTGAAAGCTCTGATTCCCGTGTCTGGTTGTACCTATTCCTTCTGACATGTGCTTTTGGTTTTATTAACTTAAGAGCTTACGAATTTTAGCATAAATAGATGCTGAGATTTGACCAAGCGCTATTATTTACAAGTCTTGGTTCTGCTGAAAAAAAGGCCTTTTAGGTTTAGATCCTTGCATAGACTTTGGCAGCAGTAAAAAATCCAAACCCAAAAAAATCTATGAATAACGTCCTTTCGGAGGAGCAACGCGGAGAAATTACCTTTAATAATATATTGCTTTTTCGTGGGACTTTTCACTTGCCTACTGTCAGTGCGTCCTGTCAGTTTTCTCTATCTCAAGTAAAACATTTTCTTGAAATAATACAATTAGCAACACTCAACGAAATTTGATAACGTATATATAATATTTAGCTGATTATTGTTTTTGAAAGGTGGTCTAAAGAAAATCACATATATAATTATTCACAATGTTTATATGCTTAGAGTGAGGATTTATTTTTATAAGGAGATTACGTACCTTTTTTTGGTCGGGTTCTACGTGCCTCGCGCAGAGAGGTCTTGGGTTTTTTCAAACGATCTTTTAGAACTGGCAGGTTTGGTCATAGAGGCTTACATGTAAATGAGGTCAGCGCCATTCTAGCACAGGCAGGAAACTCATGAAGAAAGTGCCGATTGTCTATTTAGTTGACACTACAAATCTCCACAAATCCAAGAAAATATTCTAAATCTCCCACAGTATCCCACCATTTTAACTAATTGACTAATTTTCATAAAATCTATCCTTTAAACAGCTGAATACTATCCCCTAGGAATGAACGACTTACATCATCAATAGGAATTTATTACTTATAAAACGCTGTTTATTATCGATTAAACCCTTTTTTTATTCTTTTGGGAAATTGTGTGGGAAAGTGGGAGCTTGTGGTTGCGATTGTCATTCTTTTTCCTACATTTGTACCGGTGGTTTATATTTTTCATTGCTCAAATGACGTTTTTCACAAGCGAGTATGAGTGTAAGTTGGATACCAAAGGCAGACTAGTCTTACCTGCAAAGATTAAGTCTAATCTGCCAGAGGTCTCCACTACAGAATTCGTTATCCGTAAGGGTTTCGAGTCGTCCTTAACCCTGTATCCAATGTTAGAATACAAAAAGATACATGCTGGGATAAGTGCGCTCAGTGATTTCGATGAGGAGCAACGAAGATTAAAGCGCATTTTTTTCATGAGTATCGCGCAGGTAGAGTTGGATAGTGCAGGACGAATATTATTACCTAAAGCCATGCTGGCTCATGCTAAGCTAGAAAAGGACGTAATTATGGTAGGTATGGGTAATTATATTGAAATGTGGAATCCCGAGATGTTCGAAAAACAACAAATTGAAGATTCTTCGGAATACTCCAAATTGGCTCAGAAGTATCTGGTAGATTAATGAGTGTTTATCATACGCCTGTACTTTTTAATCAGTGCATTGAAGCATTAGACATAAAGCCAAGTGGAATCTACATAGATGTTACGTTTGGAGGCGGTGGACACTCCAGAGGAATATTAGAAAAACTTAATACAGGTAAATTATATGCATTTGACCAAGATTTAGACGCTGGCGAAAATGCGCAATCATTGAGCAAAGAACTCGATGATCAACGTTCTTTTACATTTATTGATTCCAACTTCAAAAATCTGAAAAGATTTATGAAGTTTTATGGTGTTACGCAAGTGGACGGCATACTTGCCGACCTAGGCGTTTCATCCCATCAGTTTGATCAGGGAAGTCGTGGTTTTTCTACACGATTCGACGGAAATCTGGACATGAGGATGGATCAAAAATCAAAGATTAGTGCAGTGGATATAGTCAATGATTATGAGGAGGCCGACTTAGTACATATATTAAGTGCTTATGGTGAAGTGAAAAACGCACGAACGCTGGCTAGATCTATTGTGCTCGCAAGGCAGCATAAGATTAAAACCAACAAAGACCTCAAAGATATTGCGATGAAACATGCGCCACGAGGAAGAGAGTACAAATATCTCGCGCAGGTTTTTCAGGCTATCCGGATAGAAGTGAACGACGAAATGACTGCTCTGCACGAGTTTCTGGCACAAACGGAAGAGGTGTTGAAGCCGGGAGGTAAATTGGTCGTAATGAGTTATCACTCATTAGAGGATCGTCCGGTAAAAAATTTCTTAAACACTGGTAATATAAAAGGTCGAATGGAAAAGAATTTTTTCGGACATGAGATAAGACCTTTTAAGCCTTTGACAAGAAAGCCAATTACACCGAGTGAGGAAGAAGTAACTGAAAATAAAAGAGCACGTAGTGCAAAGTTGAGAATAGGAGAAAGATTAAAAGACAAATAGAGAGTGGCAATTAATACGTACAAAATACCGGGTAAAACAAATTCAGAAGGATTCTTTTCTCTTCTTGAAAAATTCTTGCGTATTGATCAGTCATTGTCACAGGTCATTCACGTGCGGTTCTTGCCACAGATAATGTTCGTTTGTGCCATGTCGGTATTATATATAGGTAATCGGCATTGGGCAGATAAAAAGATCCGCACTATTCACCAGCTGGAAGTTCAAGTTCAAGATCTACGCGCTGATTATACCACATTAAGAGCCGATTATAAATTTTCAAGTAAACAATCCGAGGTAGCCAAGCAGGCAGAGCAACTCGGGCTCTACGAAAGCGATGTTCCACCCTATAAAATCATTGCCATAGAATGAGTATCAAACGGGACATATTATTTAGAGTTAGAATTGCTTTTTTAATAGTATTCTTGTTCACCGCAGGAATACTATTTCGCATTGTAACCATACAGTTTAAGGAAGGTGATAAATGGCGTGGTTTGGCAGACTCTATGGGGCTTCAGATCATGAAAGTCAATGCTACACGTGGCAATATTTATGCTGATGATGGAAGCCTGTTGGCTACTTCATTGCCGTTTTATCAAGTGGCTTTTGATCCATACCTAGCCTCTGATGAATTGTATTACTCGAATATTGATTCGCTTAGCTGGTTGTTGTCCGATTTTTACGGTGATCTAAGTCCCGTTCGGTATCGTAAGAAGCTCGATAATGCAAGAAACTCAAGAAAGCGATATATGATCATCAATCGACGGGAGATCGGTTATCAAGAGAAAAAGAAAATTGAAAATTGGCCGATCTTCCGTACCGGTAGATTGACTGGTGGAGTGATTTTCGAAAAAGTAGAGAAAAGATTTCATCCGTTTTCTAAGTTAGGCTACCGTACCATCGGATCGGTCAATGCTGATAATCGAGGTGTTGTTGGGTTGGAGTACAGTTTTAATCGTCAGTTGGCTGGCCGAAATGGAGAGGCATTATATCAAAAAATGTCTGGCGGTGGGTGGAAGCCTGTGTTTGATGGTTCAGAGATTCAGCCAAAGAATGGGTATGATATCCAAACTACGATCAATGTCAATCTGCAAGATGTGACAGAAACTGCGCTGTTGAAGCATTTGAAAAAGCATAGGGCTGATTATGGATCAGTAATACTTATGGAAGTAGCGACTGGCGAAATCAAGGCAATTTCTAATTTAAGTAGAAACAATAAAGGCGATTATTATGAACGCTATAACTATGCCGTAGGAAGCCAAGGAGCAAGAGAGCCAGGTTCTACTTTTAAGTTAGCAAGTATGATCGCCTTGATGGAAGAGACAGACATTAAGCTGACAGACACTGTAGATACGGGAAATGGTGAAATGGCCTTTTTTGACAGAGTAATGAAAGACCACAAGCCAGGTGGCTATGGTAAATTGACGGTGCAGGAGGTTTTTGAAAAATCTTCAAACATTGGAGTCGCAAAGCTTATCACGGAAGAGTTTGGTAAAACGCCCTCTAAATATATTAATTACCTAAAGCATATGGGACTTGATCGTCCATTAGGCTTTCAAATGATTGGTGAGGGACTACCATATATCAAAAGTCCTTCAGATTCAACATGGAGTGGGATCAGCTTGCCGTGGATGTCTCACGGTTATGAACTTCAAATGACGCCATTACAGACTTTGGCATTGTACAATGCTGTGGCTAATGATGGTAAAATGATTCAGCCACTAATTGTGAAGGAAGTGTTGAAGGACAATACCAAAATTGATAGCTATGAGTCCAAAACGCTGAACACAAGGATATGCAGCAAAGAGACTTTACGAAAAGTAAAAGTAATGTTGGAAGGAGTCGTCGAAAGAGGAACGGCATCCAATATCAGGAACGAACGATTTAAAATTGCGGGTAAAACAGGCACGGCGAAAAAGGTAAAAAATGGCGTTTATACCAATAGATATTATACGTCATTTGCTGGATATTTTCCTGCGGATAACCCTCGGTTTAGTTGTATTGTCGTTATTGATGAGCCCAAGGGTTTTCAGATTTATGGTAGTGATGTAGCTGCTCCTGTATTCAAGGAGATTGCAGATAAAATATATGCATTGGAAATCAACATGCATCAAAACCTTCCGGAGCAGAGAGAACAATTTGTAGATGTTTTTCCTGTCATCCGATCAGGTAAAAAAGACGAGTTACAGAGGATTACGAATGATCTCGGTATTTCGAATCATTCGAAGACAGATGAAGAGTGGGTACAAACGAAAGTGGTCAATCATTCTGTGTTTTGGAAAGAAAACCCAATGAAAGATGCAAGAGTGCCTGATGTAAGAGGTATGACCCTACGTGATGCCATTTTTCTCTTGGAAAATGCTGGACTAAAAGTGGTAGTGGAAGGGCGAGGAAGAATATCTACTCAATCCATGTATCCAGGCACAAAATTTCAAATCGGCGAGAAAATTAAATTGGAACTAAGTTAATGGCAGCTCTTAAAGACTTATTGTATGGAGTGACTTTAATGTCTATTCACGGTGACCGTGAAATGGATGTGAAGACCGTGGCTTTTGATTCAAGAAAAGTAGAGGAAGATACCTTGTTTATTGCCATTAAAGGTTTGCATAGCGATGGGCATGATTATATAAGTAAGGCGATTGGCTTAGGAGCAACAGCCATACTTTGTGAGCGGCTGCCGGAACATATCGTACCAAGAATTACCTATATAGAAGTAGAAAATAGCATGAGAGCGCTGGGAAAAGTAGCGTCAAACTTCTTTAATAATGCGAATAATGAAATTGCTATAATAGGCATCACTGGAACGAATGGAAAGACTACAACGGCAACATTGTTGTATCAGCTATATACGCAGCTAGGTTACAAAACTGGTTTGATATCGACCGTAGAAATCATTATCGGTAGTGATGTTTTTCCTGCGCAGTATACTACACCGGATGCTTTGTCGCTTCAACAGTTATTGTCACAAATGGAAAAGTCTGGCTGCACCCATTGTTTTATGGAAGTGAGTTCCCATGCCCTAGTACAGCATCGTACTTCTGGGCTCAGTTTCAAAGGTGCCGTGTTTACGAATATTTCTCATGATCATTTGGATTACCACGATACTTTTGATGAATATATCAAAGCCAAGAAACTATTATTTGATGGGTTAAATCCCGATGCATTTGCATTGACCAATATTGACGATAAACGCGGGCGCGTCATGCTCCAAAATACAAAAGCTGAGAAGGTCACTTATGCAGTGAAAACCATGGCTGATTTCAAAGCCAAGACTATTCACAATACTATTGAAGGTTTGGAATTGGAAATTGACGGAATCAATGCTTGGTTTAAAATGGTGGGTGATTTCAATGTTTACAATTTATTGGCGGTCTACAGCTGTGCTTCTTTGTTGGGACAGGAAAAGGAAGAGATTTTAACTGCCTTGTCACAATTAGACGGTGCTAGAGGTCGATTTGAAATTATTGGTAATCCTATGCAAGTGTTGGCTATTGTGGATTATGCGCACACGCCGGATGCTTTAGACAATGTTCTTTCAACGATTGACAAGCTTAGAACACAACAAGAAACGTTGGTGACTGTGGTGGGATGTGGTGGAGATCGTGACAAGACCAAGCGTCCTGAAATGGCGAATATCGCAGCGAGGTATAGTAATAAAGTAATTCTTACTTCGGATAATCCTAGAACAGAGGATCCGAATGAAATCTTAAAAGATATGATGGCTGGTGTATCCACAATCCACCAGCGAAAAACGATGGTAATTGCCGATAGAAAAGAAGCAATTCGCACCGCATGCAATCTTGTGAATAAGGGGGATATCGTTTTAGTTGCAGGGAAGGGTCACGAAACTTATCAAGAAATTAACGGGATAAGACATCATTTTGATGATAAGGAAATATTGAGTGAAATGTTAACCCTAAATCAGAGATAAGGATGCTATACTACCTATTTGAATTTTTGGATAAACAATTTGATTTGGCCGGCGCAGGTGTATTCAAGTACATTTCATTTCGCGCTGGTATGGCTACTGCTGTATCTCTTTTGATTACTATCGTTTTCGGAAAATTTCTTATCAACAAGTTGAGGCACTTTCAAATGGGCGAATCTATTCGTGACCTGGGCTTAAAAGGTCAGATGGAAAAGTCAGGGACGCCTACGATGGGAGGGATCATTATCATTGCAGGTATTGTTATACCTACTTTGCTTTTTGCAAAGCTTGAAAATATTTACGTCCAGTTACTTTTGTTCACAGCCATTAGTACTGGGCTTATTGGATTTTTAGATGATTATTTAAAAATTAAAAAGAAGAATAAAGAAGGCTTAGCTGGACATTTTAAAATTATTGGTCAGATAACCATTGGAATGATTGTAGGACTGGTCATGGTCATGAATCCTGATGTGACTATTCCTTCCTATGGAGAGGCTTCCGGTATAATCGATGGTCAAACCATCAATACGACGCTTCCATTTATCAAAGATAACGTATTCAAATATCAGTGGTTTCTACCCGATTTCTTGCTCGAATTTACATGGGTAATATATGTAGCAGTTGTCATTTTTATTATTACAGCTGTATCGAACGGTGCAAATATTACAGATGGCTTAGATGGCTTGGCTGCCGGGACATCAGCTATTATTGGCTTGACCTTGGCCGTTTTGGCGTACCTGACAGGAAATATTGTGTTTTCAGAATACTTGAATATCGCATATATACCAAATGCAGGCGAGTTAGTAATTTTTAGTGCTGCTTTTGTAGGTGCCTGTATTGGCTTTCTTTGGTATAATTCTTATCCTGCTCAAGTATTTATGGGAGATACTGGCAGTCTTGCAATAGGAGCCATTATCGCGGTTTTGGCTTTAGTCATTAGAAAAGAATTATTGATTCCCATTTTGTGCGGAATTTTTGTGATAGAGAATCTTTCTGTAATGATTCAAGTCGCTTGGTTTAAATACACAAGAAAAAGGTTTGGAGAGGGTAGAAGAGTCTTTTTAATGTCTCCACTTCATCATCATTATCAGAAAAAAGGTTGGCATGAAGCCAAAATAGTTACACGTTTTTGGACATCAGGAGTACTGTTGGCCATACTTACTTTAGCAACGCTTAAACTTAGATAAATACATGACACTTGACCAAATACATCGCCTAAACGGTAAGTTTCAGCACAAGACTGCTCAAATATCGGAATTGATGCCTAGTGGCAATTTGGTGGAATTTGCTGCTGTTCTCATTCGTAATTCTAGGCGGATGGATGCCGTATTTAAGAAAATGCTCGCCGTTCAGACGCAAAGTGGTCTTGGAAGGGCTATGGCCAGAATGGAAGATGAAATGGATGAAATTATTTTCATGCTTGACCAAATGGATTTGGCTAATAGGAAAAGAAACATCAAGTTGATTACTGATTTGGTAAAAGAGGGTTATGAGGTATTGTCCATTTATTCTATTTGTTGTGATCAGCTCTTAGAAAAAAGACTTAAGAAAGAAGAGAACTAATGACTCAAAAAATGGTCATATTGGGAGCAGGGGAAAGCGGATTAGGAGCTGCAAAACTGGGTGTGAAACTCGGTTTTGAAGTATTTCTTTCAGATGCTGGAAACTTGACAGAGCAAGCCAAAAGTTTGCTTAATGATATGGCTGTGCCTTATGAAGAAGCCGGGCATACTGAGTCTAAAATATTTGGAGCAGACCTGATTGTTAAAAGTCCAGGCATTCCAGATACAGTGGATTTGATTGTCAGATTGAAGGAAGCGGATATTCCTGTAATTTCTGAAATTGAATTGGCTTTTCGATATAAAGAACCAAATGCCAAGGTTATTGCAATTACTGGGACCAATGGCAAAACAACCACAACGTTATTGATTCATCATCTGCTGAAGATAGCAGGCTTCAATGTTGCGCTTGGAGGAAATATTGGTATTTCATTTGCGAAATTAGTCGCAGAGGGTGGCTTTGATTATTATGTAATTGAGGTCAGTAGCTTTCAGCTCGATGGTATTGAACAATTTAGGCCTGATGTTGCAATTCTTCTCAATATTACGCCAGATCATCTCGACCGTTATAATGATGATTTTCAATCATATGTATCATCCAAATTTAGGATTACTGAGAATTTAACTTCTGATGAATGCTTTATTTATTGCGCTGACTGTGAGCCAGTCACAGAGGAATTGACCAAGCGGAAAATCGAAGCTTGTCTTTTCGCAATTTCTGCTTCTAATAAAATGAGCTCTTCTGCTTATCTGGATGAAGGACATTTGATTTTCAATTATAAGTTCAAGAACCAAGGACAAAATCACAAAATCCCCTTAACTGAAATATCTCTTATAGGTAAGCATAACATGATAAATGCCATGGCTGCAGTTTTGGCAGTATTGTCCATGGATGAATCAATATCAGATATATTAAAAGGATTAAAGTCATTTAGAAACGCACCCCACAGGCTGGAGTTGGTGGCAGAGCTAAATGGTGTTAAGTTCATAAATGACTCAAAAGCGACAAATGTAGATGCAGTCTATTACGCGCTCGATGGTATTGATCAGCCCATAATATGGGTTGCCGGAGGTGTAGATAAGGGCAATGATTATACAGTTTTAAAAGCGCTTGTCAAGGCGAAAGTCAAACTACTTCTTTGCTTAGGCAAGGATAATGACGCGCTCATTCAATCGTTTGGGTCTGATGTAGATATCTACGAGACGCAGGAAGTAGATGAGCTTGTAGCAATGGCTATTCAAAAAAGTAAGGCTGGAGACGTTGTGCTGCTTTCTCCCGCATGCGCAAGTTTTGATCTGTTTAAGAATTATGAAGATAGAGGCGATCAGTTTAAGAAAGCCATTAGAAATAAAATGTCCACATTAAAAGTACAGGCATGAACGAATTCAAGAATTGGGCATATCGTAATTTGAAGGGAGATCCAGTCATCTGGTTTATTGTATTCGTGCTGTCCATGTTTAGTATAATGGTCGTATATAGTGCGACTGGTAGTCTTGCGTATAAGCACATGGGTGGCGATACGGAGTATTACCTTTTCAAGCATTCCGCACTTGTATTCTTGAGTCTGGTTGCCATGTGGCTTGCGCATAAAATTGATTTTAAATACTACGCGAAAATTTCAAAACTTTTGCTTTGGGTGTCAGTTCCTTTACTCCTTTTCACATGGTTATATGGAATGAATATTAATGAGGCCTCAAGGTGGATTACTATTCCATTTATCAATCAAGCTTTTCAGCCGTCGGATTTAGCTAAACTTGCTTTGCTTGTGACTTTGGCAAGTATGCTTTCTAAAAGACAAAACTCCATAGAGGACTTTCAAAGAGCAATTATTCCAATGCTATTGTGGATTGGCCTCATCTGTGGCCTGATAGCCATGACAAACATATCTTCAGCGATCCTATTATTTCTTACGTGCATGCTGATTTTGTTTATTGGGCGTGTTCCGGTAAAATATTTGGCTATGCTACTTTTGATTGGAGGAATTAGTGGTGGTATATCTATGTCTTTTGGTCAAAGGGGTGAAACAGCATGGAGCAGGGTGGAGAGATTCTTAGATAGTGAAGATGAGCCATTTCAGGCGCAGCAGTCTTATATCGCAATTGCGACAGGTGGTATTGTTGGTAAAGGACCAGGTCAGAGTGATCAAAGAAACTATTTGCCTCATTCTTATTCTGATTTTGTGTATGCTATAGTCATTGAGGAGTACGGTCTAATTGGAGGTGTCATTGTAATATTTCTTTATCTGGCCCTTTTATATAGAGGTATGAAAGCTGCCGCTCAAAGCGATCGAGCGTATGGAGGATTGCTCTCCGCTGGATTATCCTTTGCGCTGGTCACACAAGCATTTATCAATATGGGTGTAGCGGTTGGTCTCGGACCAATCACAGGACTGACTTTGCCATTAATAAGTATGGGAGGTACCTCGCAGTTGTTTACTGGTTTGGCTCTTGGGATCATTCTTAGTGTAAGTCGTGGAGAACCAGAAGAGAAAGGCACGGCAGTTAATCAAATACGAACAAAACTTAATCAAGCAGCTTAATCAAAAAGACACAACCATATCGTAAATCATCATTCCGAATCATGATAAGTGGAGGAGGTACCGGAGGTCATATCTATCCAGCGATTTCTATTGCGCAATCGCTAAAGTTGATGCTGACTGATGTGGAGATTTTGTTTGTTGGTGCCGAGGGCAAAATGGAAATGCGAAAAGTGCCCGAGGCAGGGTTCGAGATTGTTGGCTTGTGGATAAGTGGTATTCAAAGAAGTTTGTCGTTTCAAAACTTGATCTTCCCATTTAAGCTTATTTCTAGCCTTTGGAAATCGTTCAAACTTATAAAATCTTTCAAGCCAGATGCTGTCATAGGAGTGGGTGGATATGCAAGTGGACCATTATTATTTGTCGCTTCTCTCCAAAAGATTCCTTGCTTAATTCAGGAACAAAATTCTTATGCTGGGTTGACAAACAAGCTCTTGGCGTCAAGGGTCCAAAAAATATGTGTGGCTCATGAAGGGATGGAAAAATATTTCCCTAAGGAAAAACTAGTGGTTACGGGTAATCCTGTTCGAAGTACCATTCAAGCTAATCAAGAACTTAAGCAGGAATCGTTCAAATATTTTGGTCTGAATTTCGATAAGAAAACAGTGCTTGTAGTTGGCGGAAGTCTAGGGGCAAGGTCTGTCAATGAAATGATATTAGCAGGCCTTTCAAGAATTACGCAAAAGAATGTTCAAGTGATATGGCAGACTGGAGGCTTCTATTATCAAGAAATGCTTTCAAGAGTAGGGGAAATAGATCAATCAGTAAAAATATTTGATTTCATCTCTGAAATGAAGCTTGCTTATGCTGCTGCGGATGTGGTGATTTCAAGGGCTGGCGCCTTATCGATTGCAGAATTAATGCTTACAGGAAAGCCTTCAATCTTGGTTCCATCGCCCAATGTGGCAGAAGACCATCAAACGATCAATGCGCAGGCTTTGGTCGATAGAGATGCGGCAATTATGGTCAGAGACCAGGATGGTATGGAGCATTTGATTGATGTCACAATCCAATTGCTTGATGAAAACCATAGGTGCAAAAAACTTGCGGAAAACATTAAACAAATGGCGCATCCTAACGCCTCAAAAGATATTGCTACCGAGGTTATAAAACTGATATCATCATGAGGCTAGAAGAGATTAAAAACGTTTATTTTATTGGCATAGGTGGGATTGGGATGAGTGCGCTTGCACGATGGTTTAAAGAAAGAAATATTGCAATATCAGGATATGATAAAACCAAAACAATTCTTTGTCAGCAGTTAGAGGCAGAAGGTATTCCAATTCATTTTGAGGAGGATCTTGATCAGATCGATGCTAATTTTAAAAATCAAGAAAATACCTTGGTTGTTTACACTCCGGCAGTTCAGGAAAATAATCTTGAATTAAGATTTTTTCAAAAAGGAAATTTTACCGTGATGAAGCGCTCCGAGGTACTTGGTATGATATCCAAGGGTCACTATACTGTAGCGATAGCAGGGACACATGGAAAAACGACGACTTCCTCTATGGTCGCGCATATTCTCAATCAGACAGATAAAGGATGTTCGGCCTTTGTTGGTGGCATTATGACCAACTATAACACGAACATGATTTATGGCGCGGCAGATGCTCCAGTTGTGGTAGAAGCCGATGAGTTTGATAGGTCTTTTCATAGGCTGTCGCCAAATTACTCGGTGGTTACTTCTGTAGATCTAGACCATCTTGATATATATGGAAGCGAGGAAGAAATTCAAAAATCCTTTGGCGAGTTTGTGCAAAAAACGGCAGAGGATGGGCACTTATTGATCCAATATAAGTCAGCAGAAAAAATCTCAAACTATCTAGACAATCTCTATTATACTTATGGGATTGATGCTGGTGATTATCAGGCGAAAGCCTTACGCGCCGCAGATGGAATTTTTTATTTCAACTATCACGGTAAAGAGGTTATTAAGGATTTAAAGCTAATGGTACCGGGATTTCATAATGTGGAAAATGCAGTCGCAGCGATCAGTGTAGCCTTAGATCTTGGTATTGACGCTGTGACAGTGAAGGATGCTATTGCTTCTTATAAAGGCGTAAAGAGAAGGTTTGAATATGTCATTAAAGATAAGAAAATGGTGTATATCGACGATTACGCACATCATCCAACGGAAATAACTAGTTTTCTTAGATCGGTTCGCAGCTTATATCCATTAAAAAAAATAACTGCAGTATTTCAACCTCATCTTTTTTCAAGAACCAACGATTTCTATCGAGAGTTCGCGAAAAGCTTAGAGTTGGCAGATGACATTATTTTATTGGACATATATCCAGCACGAGAGGAGCCAATGAAAGGAGTTACTTCAGAGATAATTTTAGAACGTATTGAAAAGAAAAATAAGGCTATTGTTCCTAGGGGGCAATTAATTTCGAAGTTAGAAGAGAAATCTGTAGAAGTGTTGGTGACTATGGGTGCTGGCGATATTGACAAAGAGGTAGTAAGATTGAAAAATCATTTTATTGATAAGCATGAGATTGAAGCGTAAAGTAAAAAGGATCATATATGTTAGTCTCTCTGCCATGGCTATGTTGGTGCTTATTGCATTTACAGGAAAGCGTATAGCAGAGAAGCCTGTTAATAATGTGAAGGTTCATATTGATCGTCATGGAGATGAAGCCTTTACTGATCAGATTGAGATATTGAACTTGCTTAATGCGGAAGCAACAGACTATGTGCTGGGGTTATCCATGGAACAACTTGATCTAAAGGTGCTGGAGGAAAGGGTAGAAAATCATCCTTTTGTGAAGGACGCTCAAGTATATAAGGATATTAAAGGGAACCTATTGATCTCAGTAGATCAAGCAAGGCCAATAGCGAGAATTTTTGACCCGTTCGGTCCTGATTTTTATATTGATAGTGATGGGTATGTATTACCCACCTCTTCAAGATATACGGCTAGAGTTCCTATTATTCAGATTGAAAAGTTTGAGCTTGATAAGATCAATATTAATAATACAAAGTACGGTGGGCGCTTAATGGAGTTGCTTGGTTTTATACAAAATGACCCTTTTTGGAAAGCTCAAATTGCTCAGTTAAATATAGCTGATGATGGAGAAGTTACTATGTTGCCTCAAGTAACAAAGCAGGACATAGCTTTTGGACAACCAGAAAATATTACATCGAAATTTAAAAAGCTATCGCTTTTTTATAAACAAATATTGCCGAACAAAGGGTGGAATACTTATAGTTCGGTTAACCTAAAGTTTAAAAATCAAATAATCTGTCAATAAAAATATAGGATATAGCCGTATACAGTACTCATCTTTGCTGGGGATGATAATAGAGGCTAGTCACTGTAAATAAAACGAACATGCAAGAAGATAAAATCATCGTCGGTCTGGATATTGGAACAACCAAAATTTGCGCAATTGTGGGGCGCAAAAATGAATACGGAAAGCTCGAAATCCTTGGAATGGGTAAAGCTGTTTCTGATGGAGTAATTCGTGGCATTGTAACCAATATTGACAAAACTGTCCACGCAATTGAGAAAGCCGTTAACGAAGCAAGCGAACAATCTGGAATTGATATTCGGGTCGTGAATGTAGGGATAGCTGGGCAACATATTAAAAGTGCGGTTCATCATGGTTCTATCACAAGAGATACTGATGATGAAATTACAGTAGAAGATATTAATCGTCTGACCAATGATATGTATCGTATCGTCATTCCCCCTGGGAGTGAAATTATTCATGTGATGCCCCAAGATTACATTGTGGATTACGAAGATGGAATTAAGGATCCAGTTGGCATGTCAGGTGTCAAGTTAGAAGCCGATTTTCATATCATTACAGCACAGACGAACGCCATTAATAATATTAATAAGTGTATAAGACGAGCGGGTCTTGAAATTGAGAACTTAATACTTGAACCTCTTGCATCAAGTTTATCAGTACTCAGCGACGAAGAAAAAGAGGCCGGTGTATGTTTAGTCGATATCGGTGGTGGTACCACCGATATTGCAATTTTTTATGATAATATCATCAGACACACAGCGGTAATTCCTTTCGGAGGAGATATTATCACCTCGGATATCAAACAGGGTTGTATGGTAATGGAGCATCAAGCCGAGCTACTTAAAACCAAGTTTGGTAAAGCTATTGCGGAAGAAGCGAGTGAAAACGAAATAGTATCAATTCCGGGTTTAAGAAATCGTGCACCAAAAGAGATCTCACTAAAAAACTTGGCTCATGTAATCGAGTCGAGAATGGAAGAGATTATTGAAATGGTACATACTGAGGTGATTACCTCTGGCTATCATAAGAAGTTAGCCGCGGGTATAGTAGTCACTGGTGGTGGCTCACAATTAGTAAACGTACAGCAATTGTTTGAGTATATGGTTGGCTTAGACTCAAGGATAGGTTACCCAAATGAGCATTTAGGTAAGAGCAAAGTAGATGAGGCTAAGAGTCCGATGTATGCTACTTCTGTAGGTTTGGTTTTGTCGGGCTTTAGAGCATTAGATTTCAGAGAAGATCAGTACATGAGTAGAAAAACCAAGCGAGTCAATAAATCTAAAGACGTCAAACAAGGGGCAAGATTTTTCCAAAATATTTTGGAAAAAACAAAAGGTCTTTTAAGCGATGACTTTGATGACGAGAAAGATTATTAACATCTTCTTTGTAGAGAATAACTACTAAGAAATTATTTAAAAGTCCGTGGGCTTTTTAAACACACACAAATCATGGCAGAAAATATGTATCAATTTGACTTACCTTCTCATCATAAGTCTATTATTAAAGTAATCGGAGTTGGTGGGGGAGGCGGAAACGCGGTAAACCACATGTTTGGTCAAGGAATCAAAGACGTGGACTTTGTAGTATGTAACACAGATATCCAAGCATTGGAGAGCAGTCCTGTTCCCAATAAAATTCAGCTAGGCGTATCGCTAACAGGCGGGCTGGGAGCCGGGACAAATCCAGAGAAAGGTAGGAATGCGGCTTTGGAATCCAAGGACGAGATAAGGGAAATGCTGGCAGAAGACACGAAGATGATTTTCATAACTGCTGGAATGGGTGGTGGAACAGGGACGGGTGCAGCACCTGTTATTGCTCAAATTGCTAGGGAAATGGATATCCTGACAGTGGGTATTGTTACAGCTCCTTTTGCCTTTGAGGGTAAAAAGAAAATGAATCAGGCCAATGAAGGCATAAAGGCTTTAAAGGAGAACTGTGATACTGTTCTTGTTATATTGAATGATAAGCTGCGAGAGATCTTTGGCAACTTAGCCATAAGAGAAGCTTTTGGTCAAGCGGACAATGTCTTGACAATCGCGGCAAAAGGAATTGCCGAAATAATCACAGTTCCAGGATATGTTAACGTCGATTTTGAAGATGTTAAGACAGTAATGCGCGAAGCAGGAGGAGCCGTGATGGGTTCTGCAATTGCATCTGGTGAGGGACGGGCAAAAAGAGCAGCAGAGGAAGCATTAAACTCACCATTATTGAATAATCAAAATATTCATGGTGCGCAGAAAATCCTTCTATCTATTATGTCTGGTGAAGAAGCAGAGCTTCAAATGGATGAGTTGACTGAAGTGACTGATTACATGCAAGAATTTTGCGGAGATGATGCGGAAGTGATTTTCGGTCATGGTGTGGATGTGGAGCTTGGCGAAAACATCAAGGTGACAGTTATTGCCACAGGGTTTGATAATTCTATGATAGATGAGCCAGTTTTGAAGAGAAAATTGATAAACACTCAAAATGAATCAAAGAAAGTGGAAATCGATGAGCGCAATGAGCCACTTGATAATGATCGAAGAGTTTTCGATTTAGAATCAAACAAGCAAATTACGTTGTTCAATTCCGATGAAGAGGAATTTGATTTTAAGCCTAAGGGATCCAAAAAATCAATTGATGAAGAGGAGGATGAATTCGAAGAAAAAGCTAACCCATCTTTCGAGTTCGATTTCTTGAAAAAGGAAATCAAAGATGAAGTTGAGAAAGAAGATGAATTCGATTTCGACAATGATTTCGAATTTGAATTGGATAATGATTTTGATAATCCAAAGGAAGAGGAAAGGCAGGATCCAATAGATATCACTAGGCTCACAACACCTACCATTCATTCAAGAAAAGTTGAATTAATGGAGCAAAGAAGAAAAAGGGAGCAGTTGTTAGAAGGAGTAGAGAGAGAGCATATTAGTACGCAGAACTTCAAAGATAAATTTGATGTCCCTGCATATGAACGAAAAAAGGTGTCCTTGAAAAAAGTACCTCACTCTTCTGAAAGAAATATTTCGAAGTTTAACTTAACTGATGACAATCAGATTGTAGGGAATAACAAATATTTGCATGATAATGTAGACTAATGAGCAATCAGCCATGATTGAAGAGTCACCTAAGTTATTAGGTGGCTCTTTTGACTCAATAGTGAACGTCACATTAAAGAACGTCAAAACACGTTTTTTTGATAGAATTCTTATAATGATTCTATAAAAATTTCAATTACCAATTCCTTTTGTTAAAATTGGCGTTGAAAACTATTAAACCCTAAGAAATGAAAAAAGCCTGGCTCAATTTCCTTACCTTTTTTAAAAGTATATTTTCAGGAATAGCTTCCCTGATAGTCTCGATAGCTCGCGGTTTCGTATCTCTGTTGAAAGGTATATATTCGGTAATAGTTTCGATAGCTCGCGGTTTCGTATCTCTGTTGAAAGGTATTTACTCGATAATAGTTTCGATAGCTCGCGGTTTTGTATCTCTGCTGAAAGGTATTTATTCGATAATAGTTTCGATAGCTCGCGGTTTCGTTAGTTTGTTGAAAAGTATATATTCGGTAATAGTTGTGATAATTCGCGGTTTCTTTGCTTTGTTAAAAAGTATATATTCTGCGATAATTTCAATGTATCGCAGTTTTGTTACTTTTTTTAAGCCTAAATATTCAGTGATAGTAATGATGTATCACGTTATTCCCGGACGACCAATACAAAAATTTGAACACAAGAATGTATTTGGAAAGGGTGATTTGGAATCGGCGCGTATGTTTTATAATTCGGTGATAAAAAAGCACATGGAGAGCAATTTTCCTAACACCGAGATATTATTAATAAAAGGTAAGAAGCGCGTACTGCATACGAAACATTTTGGACCAGTGACTATGGTTAAGTCAATGAATGTTGCATAGAATACTGTAAAGGATGAGAAATTTTTAAAGCCCGCAGTTGCGGGCTTTTTGTTTATGAAGCCACACCATATACCTGCATAGTTGAGAGTGTTGGAGCTTTGCTACCACCTATTGGTTCGATTGTAACAGCAAAGGCGTCCGCTGATGCGATATTTTTCATATTCTGAAATTTACCAGATTGCGCATCAAAGACACCAGCATCTATAGGCGTACCGTCGAGCAACGCCCAAAGCTGATATTGTTGATTTTCATTAAGTTTTGATAAACTCGCGGAATTAATCAAAACTGCTTCTTGATTTTTATTCCAATATATGACTGCCTCCACATTTGGAGCATTGTCAGTACCTTTTAATATCAAGCGACTAAATGCAGGATTGACTAAAACGGCAATATCACTTCTCACATCATCAAGTTGCTGATTGGTTTGTTGAAAATTATTAGCCAATATTGTTTTTTCGGCCAATAAGGTCGTGATTTCCTGATTCGAGTCTTGCCATTGATTCCAGAAGTATATAGATAAAATCATAGATCCAACAGTCACAATAGAAGCGGCAATAGATAGCCAGGAGAAACTCGACACTTGCGGGTTATCATCAGACAAATGAGCATTCATGATCGTTGGGTTTTCCATCAATCTTTGTTTAACCTGGGTGTTGGGCTCAATGCCATACCTAAATGCTAAAAGTTCAATTTTCTTTTCTATAGCATAATAGGCAGACCTAAGCTCAATATCCACAGCAAGTCGCTCTTCTATTTCTTGTTTGGTACTATCATCCAAATCGCCAGTTAGTAACGCCTCTAGGTAACCTCCCTCTATTATTTCTCTAGTATCCAAAATCCTTATTTAAACCTATTTTTAAATTTTTCAAACACCTTCTTATCTTGGTCTTTAAAGAACCTAAGGCCATATCCTCGTTTTTACTTATTTCCGTATGGGAGTACCCCATGAAAAAATTTAGTTGAATAAGCTTTTTGCATTCTTCACCTAAAATGGCAATAGCTTCTGTAAGCCCTATGTAATCTGTTTTGTCTGTCGAATTATCTTCGAACATATCTACGTAGTTGTCTATATCATTGGATTTTTGAGAGGTCTTATAATCCTTAGACCGAATTTTATCAATGGCTTGATTTCTAGCAATTTTGTACATCCATGTAAATAATGTGCCTTTTTCTTGGTCGTATTGATCGATCTGATTCCAGATCTTCATAAAGACTTCAACTAAGGTGTCTTCTGCCATTTCTCGATGACACACGATACGACTAATTATTCCAAATAATGATGCAGAATAGTTGTCATACAGGTAATCCATAGCAGTAGCCTCTTGATTTTTAAGTCTTTTGGCTAATACTTTGTTTATTTCAATCGTTGAATCCACTTGGTATTTGTTACTTTAACGTAGCTTCAAATATGCCTTTTTTAGTTCACTACTCTATTATTTCATGCTAAAAAGATTAACATTATTTATTCTTGTTCTCTTAGTGTTGTTTTTTTTATTTAATTCAAAGAATAAAAAGCGACAGATTAATGGGGTAAACCTTGTTTCCCCTTCGGAAAAAGTGGATTCTTTGGATTTCAGCAAGTTGCAAAGGATTAATACTGGTTGGGTGGGGGTTGTCCCATACGGTTTCAGTCGACAAGGTGAACCAAAGGTCTCATTTGATCATTCTCGTCAATGGTGGGGAGAGCGGAGTGAAGGAACCAGAGAGTTAATAAAGTTGGCTCAATGTAATGGATATAAAGTAATGCTGAAACCTCACATTTGGATGATAGGCGGCTGGATCGGAGACTTTGATTTGTTGTCAGAGGAAGACTGGATAAAATGGGAAATTGATTACGAAAAATATATTCTCAACTATGCTAGAGTAGCAGCCGAGGCAGGTGTAGACATGCTTTGTATAGGCACGGAATATAAAATTGCGACATTTAAAAGGCCACAATATTGGTATTCGTTGATCTCAAAAATCAAAGAAGTTTATTACGGTCCCTTGACGTATGCCGCGAATTGGGATAACTATGAAAATATTGTGTTTTGGGATCATTTGGATTATATCGGAGTGGATGCCTATTTTCCTTTAGCGCAAGACGAGCATCCAACCATCGAGTCAATGGAAAATGCCTGGATGGAGAAAACTGCTGATTTGAAGCGAGTTTCAGATAAATTCAGCAAGCCTATTTTATTTACAGAATATGGATATCAGAGTGTTAATGGGGCGGCCGGAGAGCATTGGACCGTTCAAAAAGACAGTAAAAATTTGAATATGTCACTACAAAGTGAGGCTTACCGATGCTTGTACAATACTATTTGGAAGGAAGGCTGGATGGCTGGTGGGTTTCTTTGGAAATGGCATTTGCATGACGATAGAGGAGGGCTTCAAAATCCAGATTGGACACCTCAAAATAAGCCCGTAGAATCTGTGATTTACGAGAACTACGGAAATTAAACTATGGATTGATTAGCCTTCTGAAATTACGTATTGATCCAATGGTCAAAGGGCCTGCATAAATACCTGCATTGCCGCCTATATCTCTTACTCTAACGGAGATTACATTTTTGCCCTCTCGCTTTAACACTGAGTTTGGAATCACGTAAATACGATATCGCTCGAAACTATTGGAATTGCCCCATGGCTCACCATCATTGGTATAGCCAATGAGTTGTCCATTGAGATAAGTTTTATCAAAATCATCAATAAGACCCATGACTAAGACTAATTCCTCTTCAGATTTTAAATTATCAGTGAGTTCAAAATCTTTACGATACCAGGCGATGTTTTCTTGCATTTTTAGATGCTTTTGATTGCCCCAATAGCTAGGCACCATTGTTTTTGACCAGTCTTTATCAGAATAATCGTATTCTTTCCAAGACCAGTCATCTCCTTCTTTGAACTTCCACACGCCCTCAAGTTTGAGTTGCGTTACCTGATCATATTTTGGGGCGTAAAGCCCAATATCTCCTTTGACAATTCCCCCTTCTCGCACTGTATCATATACTCTTATTGCAATGACATTTTTGCCGTTAGGATTAAGAATATTGGGTGATATAAAATATTTGCGAAAACTTTGATAGGCAGTATAAAAATTAGGAGGGAACCCACCTGTAAACCCGATTAACTCACCATTAATGTACACTTCGTCTACATCATCAATGTATCCCAAAATCAAATATAGATTTTCAATGTTGACGTTTCTTAAATCAACATTTATTCTATACCAGGCATATCCATCAAAACCATTAAAACCTTCTTCTTCCCAAGTGGACGGAACATAGATTTCGTCCCAGGTGTAATCATTGAAATTAGGTTCTGACCATCTGGGGTTATCACCAATGGAAAATTTCCAATAGCCTTTTAGGTCTACCACTTTTCTTAGGTCATCTCTTCCATAAACCTGTACGAGGTTGCAAATTAGAATTATGGTTATTAGGTATCTCATCTTTTTTGTTTTCTATATTCAATATTACGTTGATTGATTTTTTAAGGCGTCATATGATGGTAAATGAATGTCAAAAGATGTCAGAAAAACAAAAACCCTTCCAAAATGAAAGGGCTTTTTGTAATAGTATAAAGAAGTATAAAAAAGTTTAAATATTTATTTTACTGCTAGTTCTTGAGAGGATTCTACACCATTCAATTCAAAAGCGAATGAATCTGAGTCAAACTTAGATAGATCATAAACTCTTGAGAATCCATTCGAATCCTTATGATTCTCTTGGTGTACAAGAGCGCCTGATTTATCAAAAATTGAAATGTTAAGTTCTGTTTTATTTACTGATTCAACAGTCAATTGATATCTTTTGTTGTCAAGAAGTTTTACAGCCATGCTTTTCGAGCTTGTTATTTCAATTTCTTCAGAGAATGTTCCAAGTTTATCCGTGATTTCTATGGTGTACTTTCCATTATCCATTGAAGACATGTTGTATGGCACTAGAAACCCGCCTTCGCTTTTTACTCTGTCTGTTCGGATAAGCGTTCCTTTTTCATCTCTGATTCGGATCTTTACCACGCCTGATTCCTCTGCACTATATATTACTTTATAAATCTGATCTTTACCAGGTAATACATCTGCTCTTACTGATTTTGAACCGTTTCCGGAAGCAATTGCCGCGCTCATAACTATTACAAACATTGCGACTGTCATTGTGAATTTTTTCATTAGTCCTTGAGTTTTAACCTTTAGGTTTGTTTTCGTTTACAATACAAGTTTACGTGCGGTTGTAAAAGAGTTTGTCACCTGTCAGTAAACGAATGTCACAAAATGTCACTGTTTTGTAGTTAAATGTTCAGCGAACTATTGGTTTCTTTACGAAATGAATCAATGAAATCCATTGTAGGATATGAGAGGAGTGTTTTCGTCGAATATTTAGTGTAAAATTAACATTAGGCTCTCCACAATTTTTTTTAAGCTATTGGCTCATTGAGATGCTCTGTAATAAAATTAATCTACCTATTTTTCATAAATGGCAGATATAGGAGATTCTTGGAGAAGTTGTTTGATAGACTGCAGACCACCTATCCTACCGGAATTAAATTCAAACTTATATAATAAGGCTAAAGGCTATCTTGGAATAGACTCAACCATTCCGCACGCTATTTTGGTATTTACGTGCGAATGAACGTGACCGTGTGATGGGTCGCATTCTTCTATGAAATCTTCATAATCATCGTGTATTACTACGACTTTCCCAAGTATATCTCTATCGTCATCACTGCCAATACGCCACAGGTCTGTCTTTAAGGTAAATGTGCCAAAACCTTCTTGACCAACACTCACGTTTCCTACATCGCCTGCTAAAGGCTTGGACCAAGGAATTCCTAAGCTTCTTGTGTTACAAAATGTTTCCTTGTGAGGAACGCCGAGATTCCAATGTAAGCCCGGCTCTTCACAAGTTCCTTCATGGATATGTACCGCATGAATGCTATTTGGTGTAAAACCTTCAAGGTTGATGGTAATAGTGACAATAGAATCAGATTGTGTAAAAATGATTTCTCCTTTCTTCTCAGGAGAAATGGTATAAACGCCACCACCAAAAAGGCGTACTCCATTAAGAGATACTTTTGCCTCTTTTAATTTACCAAGAGCTTCGTCATCCGAGCAGCTGATAAGAGACGTTAATAATAGAAGCGCCAAGGTGCGTGTTAGAAATGTTTTAGTTTTCGTCATCTTCATTTGTGTCGCTTTCTGAATCGTCGGCAAGATAGTCTGCCATGTGATCCATATCTCCATATTTATCCTCATAATCGTCTTTTACACTTTCTTTTAAGTTTCCATCTCCGTCAAAGTCTTCGTCATCCTCTATAATGGCCTGGGCTTGGGCTGTTGTCATTCGCACCATATAATACCTATCATCTGTTTCAAAAGGCAAAGCGGAAATTTTCTTCCCATCTTTATCAAAAAAATGGATCAATGAGCCCTCAAACCCATAGGGGTATGCTAGCTTAATTTGCTCTTGAATTACTGCATCGATTTTGTCAAAATCTTTAATTACTCTTGGTTTAGATGAGTGCATGAACGTATATTTTTATAAGCGTAAATAAAGACAGCTATTCATCAAATTCGTTAATAAGAATTAATATTTTTCAGAATTTATTAGAAACTTTATTTGTCGGTGATTATGGAACGAGTTTATAACCAGCACCATGAACTGTGAGGATATATTTTGGGTCATTGGGGTTTATTTCTATTTTTTGTCTCAACTTAAGAATAAAGTTGTCTACTGTTCGAGTAGTAGGCTGAGCATCGTATCCCCAAACATCCTCTAATAACTTATATCGACTAACCACTTCGTTTTTATGTTTTAAAAGATATGCCAACACTTCAAATTCTTTATGTGACATCTTAATAATTCCGTCAGACTGGTGTAGGGCTTCATAATGAGTAAAATCAACTTTAAGATTCCCAATATATACCTGCGACAAAGGTTCTGTTTCATTTTTTTCATCAGCGGACCTTCGCAAAACAGCTTTGACTCTGGCGATGAGCTCTCTAATGGAAAAAGGTTTTGTGATATAATCATCAGCGCCTAACTCTAGACCGAGCACTTTATCTATTTCCTCGCCCTTTGCAGTCAAAAATATAATGGGGGTTGTTATTCCTTGTTTACGGGCAGATTTACAAACGTCAAAGCCAGAAATTTTAGGCATCATTACGTCAAGGATGATGAGGTCATAAGTGTTCTTAAGGATTTTTTCTAAACCGATCTCTCCGTCCTTAGCTAGTTCTACTTCAAATTGTTCAAACTCAAGGTTATCCTTGAGGCCCATCTGCATATTTGGTTCGTCTTCAACTATAAGTATTCTGGTCATCTATTATTTTTTTAAATACTAATCTAAATGTACTTCCATAATCTTTAGTACTTTCAACTTCAATATCACCCTTGTGAGCATCCATGATATGATGTACCAGTGAGAGTCCTAAGCCGGCACCTTTTCTCGTATGTATATCACCATCCGTTACACGGTAAAATTTATCAAAGATTTGTTTTACTTCATTTGGCGAAATTCCTATACCTTGATCGCTTATTTCCACGAAAACGCCGGACTCATTCATTCCTGTATTAATATTGATATGACGCGTGTCATCGCTGTATTTCATGGCATTATCAAGGAGATTTACCAAGGCTTCATAGATGGCTTCTTTGTCTGCCAGTATTGGCAAAGTTGTGTCTATGTATTTGATTTCATGGGTAAAACCATTTCTTTCTAAATGAAATTCATAGTCATGCGTAATCTCATAGACTAGATCATTAAGGTCAAATTTGGAAAAACTATACCTGCGATTACCGGCTTCTATTTGTGAGAAATTAAGAATTTTATTGACAATATTCGTGAGGCGGTGAGTTTCCTTGAATATAATTTTCTCATATTCTTTACGCTTTTCAGCATTGGGCACACGATCTAACATCAAGGTCTCTGCAAACATGCTAATTAAGGCGAGCGGTGTTCTTATTTCATGTGAAACGTTCGAAACAAAATCGGATTTAGTTTGTGCCAAGTGAATTTCTCGTCTTAAATTCCGCAAGACTAGAGAGAACCCAAAGATTAGAAGAAGGATTAAAATAAATGCTGCTAAGAGGTTGAACCTGGTGCGTTCAGCGACCAATTCTTTGACAGATTTATTTTGTGAACTGATTCCCATAAACATGTTAGGAAAGAGCCACATAGGCTTTGATAATGTGATCTCATTAGTAAGACTGTCAGTGCAAAAGATGAGTTCGTTACTATTTGCAGAACTAAGGGAAATCACTAAGTCTTCTCCCGCAATCTGTTGAAGTTTAGGAGAAAGTACGTCTTCTGCAAAGCCAAGAACATCAATAAACCCGATCAGAATAACCTTTTCTCCTTTAGATAATTCGAGAATTGCGAAAATGACCTGTACTTCTTTGCCATTGATAGAAGTTGTCACCTGTGGCTCAATTTTTCTATAACCAGCTTCTTTGTATCTCAGTATTTGATCAATGATTAATTGATTTTTGTAAAGGAATTCTTCGGCAATTGATTTCCAGTCTACAGCCGCTACCGTGCTATCAATGGTAAGTACCGATTGATAACTGGAGTCTGCTCTTATCAAATAAGCGGATAAAATGTTGCTGTATTGAAGAAATGAGTTGTCCTGACCAATCAATGCTAAATTGGTGCTTAGTCTTGATTCAAACTTATCTAATACGCCATTAATAGCATCGTCAGAGTACTGATTAGCCGAAAATAGAATGGCGTCCAGTTGATCCTTATATATACGCTCCATCACTTCTTCGTCTTCTTTAATTGAAGTGATTTCATAAATAGAGTATACCACTAAAGGGAGCAAAATCGTGCCAATTACGGTAACAACGAGTCTAGTAGTTGCTGATGATTTAATCAATGTTGATCTTTTTGTACAATATACGTGGTAATCCTTTTTTGTATTGGATTAAAGATGTTCTTTCGCTAATTTTCTGTATAAATTGACAAAGTTTTACAATGGATACTAAAGGACAAGTGGAAAATATACTATCTGAGTTGGGTAAAAAAATAGATGTTTTAATATCTGAAACCAAAGAATCTACTGGGGAGGTAAGGGAAGAAGTTGAAAAAAAAATTCAAGCACTTAAAGAACGTAAAGAAAAGCTGGACAATGATTTTGATCAATATAAAGACAACAACGAAGGAAAGTGGGATGATGCTAAAAATCATGCGACAACAGCTCTTTCAGAGTTGAAAAAGGCTGTTGAAGTTCTTTTTAAAGAGAAAAAAAAGCGTTAAATATTCTCTAATACTTTTTCTACTAGGCTATCAATTATTTTATTTGGGTCACTGGAAAATTCATTTTTTGTTCTGCTGGCCAATATCGCATTGAGGCTGATCATTTCATGACCAAGGAGTCTTGCTAATGCATAATACCCAGCCGTTTCCATTTCTAAATTCGTTAACCAAAAATTTTCGTGATGAAACGTATTTAGTTGATCTATCAGTTTGGGGTATTTGATTGGTAAACGCACGGTACGTCCTTGCGATCCGTAAAACCCAGGGCAGGTTACCGTATTTCCATACGTAAAATTCAAGTCTGCAAATCTTTCCATCAATTTTTCAGAACCCTTAACGCAGTACGGTGTGTATGGCAATGCTAATTCTTCTTGTAGCTTGTTCGAAATCAATGTTTCAAAGTCAGAAAACTTATTTTCATAAAAGTGAATCATTGGGTCTAATCCGATAGCAAATTCACTCATTAAGTGATCACCAACACCAATGTCTTCTTGGATGCTACCAGATGTACCGACTCTGACTATTTGTAATTTTCTTTTTACTTCTTTTACCTCGCGTGTTTTGAAATCTACATTAGCTAAGGCATCTAATTCAGTCATGAATATTTCCACATTATCAGTACCCATTCCTGTGCTAATAACCATGAGCCTTTGGCCTTTGTAGGTGCCAATGTGCGTGATGAATTCGCGCTTATTCATTTCAAAATCTACTTCATCAAAATACTTGGAGATCCTATGGACACGACTGGGATCACCAACTGTGATGATTTTATCCGTGATGTGTTCCGGCTTCAAGTTTAAATGATATATGCTACCATCTGGATTAATAATCAAATCGGTTTCTGATATCATGAGTTTTGTTTTAGACTTTCTTCAATTCTTTGAGATCCTCTGTATGGATTATATCCATTCATGTTTGTAGGATAGTAGCCAGTGCCGTTATAATGGCGAATATCTGGATTTTCGGCACAGGTCTCTGAGCAACATCCATTATATAAGTTAGCACCTTCTTCACTCAAAGGAATATGTCTATTGCAATGAGGGTTAGCACAATTAATCATTCGAGCGCTTGGCGAGCCAGTGACATAACATTTTGAGATGACGGTTGGGTTTATCTTATTTAAATCTTTGGTGATTCTTTCATCGAAGACGTAACATTTACCTTCAAAATCTTCACCGTCTGCCTCCAAGCCATATTTAATGATTCCTCCGTGAAGTTGATGAACGTTTTCGAAACCTTGTTCTAATAAATAAGCACTTGCTTTCTCACATTTAATGCCGCCAGTGCAGTAGGTGATTATTTTTTTGTCTTTTAAGTTATCTAACTCTTTTACTTTCTCTGGGAAGTCTCTAAAGTTATCTATATCGAGTGTAATGGCATTTTTAAATTTACCAATATTATGTTCGTAGTTAGATCGAACATCCAAGATGACAGTATCTTCAGATTCGGCTCGTAATATTTCTCTAAATTCTTTAGGCTGAATATATCCACCTGTTTTTACTTTAGGGTCAATATGCTTCAGCGCGGACTTTACAATTTCTTCTTTTACCCGTACGTGAAGTTTAGCGAAAGTGTGCTTTTCTACCGTCTCTATTTTGAATTCGACGTGAGAGAACCTAGGGTCTGATTTTACCTCAGACATATATTGTATACAGTTCTCTTGTAATCCAGAAACGGTACCATTTAAACCTTCTTCAGCGATAATAATTCTTCCAAGAAGTTGTAGCTCAATACATTTTAAATGATGCTCCTCTCTAAAGGTTTCTGGATCTTCAATATGGGTGTAGCAATAGTAGAGTAAGTTTAGGTATTCTTCTTCCATAACTATTTTCCCGTTTCAGCGGGGTGTTTTGAATGAACGTTTAATTTAAAACTTAATGTTTTCTTATTTTTTTATTTCTATTGCAGGGTTGCCGAATACGGTTTTATTCTCATCAACATTTGCTATAACGACAGAGCCTGCACCGATTCGTGCGTTCTTACCGATTGTAATACCGCTTATAATTGTAACGCCTGAACCGATAAAAGCTCCTTCTTCAATCTCTACACCAGCATTAATCGTAGTGCCTGCACCAATTTGCACAAAATCTCCGATGATAGATTCATGATCTATGGTCACTCCGGTATTAAGTATGCAATGCTGCCCTAGCTTAACTTCCGCACCAAGAAAAACTTTTGCATTAAGGAAGTTCCCATGTCCGATTTCTGCAGATTCTGAAATATGAACATCGGCGTGTATCGCATTAATCGGCATGGTTTTCCTATTGTCATTCAATATTTTGACCAAGGACTGACGGACTTTGTTTTCATCAACAGCGATGAAAGCCTCACATTTCTGTCCTATGAGTTTTAAGAATCCGTGATCATCCATGTTGCCAAGAACTGTCACATCATCTATCGCACTGCCATGAACAGACTTGTCATCATCTAAAAATCCATAGACAATGATTTTATTGCTCTTAAATATTTCGTAGGCTGCTTTTGCAATACCTTTTGATCCTAGAATAATTACAGGTTTGTCCATGTTACTTTTGAATGAACCGCAAATTTAGCCAATTCTTTGCCTAAAGGAAACAAAGTCGTTCAATGGAATTATTGAGATCATAAATAGGAATAAAGGCCAGTAAATAACGCGATAGCGGGCAAGAGTTCCAAAGTTGCCTGTAGCAAAGGGCAGGAATAAGGCTAATGTAAGTATAAAGGCAAGGGCAGCTAAAATGACATAGGAGAACCTCCATCTTTTCCAATAATAAAAAGAGTAGCAGGTAAAACAAATAGCAACCGTTGACTCTATCCAATAAAGTATGTTAAACATCGACCCTTCAAAGAGTAAAGGCCTGAAAAGGCCTGTCATCAAGCTTAATGGGCTGTATATAAGTATGCTATCCCAAGTGGGGTCAAAGGATAATATAAATATATTTTTTAAAAAAGAATTATAAATAATTGTTTGGTAGTTGTCATGTAGGCTCTGGGGAATGATGGAAAGGTCGAGGTGATGTTGTAGTAATGATGAAAATAACATAGTCGCCAAAATACCAATTACGCTAAGGCCGAACTCCATGTACCGAGTCAAATTTATTTTCCTTTTAATTACGCCTAAAAATAAAATTATGAACCCAAAAAGGAGGGGAGGGAGAACGTAATATTTGATGTTAAAAATAAAAAAACAACAAACTATTATGAGTGCGATAGGAATCAGCTTCATTTTGGATGATGATAAATAAAGCAGGCTTACGATAATTAGATATATAAAACTGACTAGAATGGATTCTTTGATAATTCCGCTGGTCCATATTTGAACGGAAGGCAACAAGAAAACTGAAACAAGCAATTGGACTTTTAAATCGGAATACTTTTCAAGTAGCTTTTTAAATAATAGTAGCCCCGCAAGAAAATTCAGGAGAGAGAGGTAAATATTGGTTAGCCAAAAGTTCCCTTGTGTAAATATTATGGGGACACTCAGGATTTTTCCAAAGAAGAGATTTCTTGACTCTGATTTAAACGAAGGGAATTGTGATTGGAAGATAAACTCTAAGTATGTCCCGAGACCGTCGTTCAATTGATTAGCAACCATTTTGCCTTGACTAAAAAGGAATAATGTGTCACTTCCTTCCTTAAGCTCTACAAAGAGATAGCCAATAGTTATGCCAATGATTATTTTGGAAGTAGCGAAACACCAGAAATAGGGTGCAGGCAAAATGGTCTGCTTCTTTGAAATAATAAGAAGAATAGAGACAATAAAAAAAATATGAATGAAAGCTAATATCAACAGCGCTGAAGTATGTTCACACCAATATTACATTGAAGGCATTTCTTTTTTAAACAATACGTTCGATATTGGTGAATTAAGGCTTGAGAATCTAAAGCATTCTCTATTTTCAGATTGATTTCTGACCATTTCCGTGTTATTCTATTATCCTCTGGCTTGATGTATGATAGAAAAACAACAGCTTTGTCAAGCAAAGCTTGGTCTTTGATGTGGTGTGAATATGCACTTAAAAGAGGAATACTTGTATTGATGATGATATTCTGCCAAGAGCTAAGCCCAAAACTATTGGTGCCATTTTTCAACTGCTTCCCAAAATCATAATGTTTATCCCAATATGTTGATGGTTGAACTAAAGGAAGTAACCTAATGTCGACCTTTTCTAATTGCGTAAGCCAACTGAATAGATTATGGTTTTGGGCAATAAATGCTGCCAGTTGGGATAACCTAATAGTAGGAAAGTTTGCTGGTCTCAATCTTAGAAACATCCATTGGGTCCTGTGCATTGCAGGGGTGAGCTGATATTTTGTTTTTAGAAATTCAAACTCTAGGTTTAATTTTTTCTGATAATCGTCCTGCGGGTTATCTAAAAAGCCAGATTGTCCAAAAATTAAAGCCTCTATTTGGAATGCTGAGTTGGTGTGTTTTTTTAATACTTTATGTGGAAGTATTTCTGATAACCTGATAAAGGCTTCCTTATTGACTGAAAAACCCATATTCCTACAGAGAAGGTGAAAGGCAGTTTCTTCCCAATCGCTTCCAAGGCTTTCGCTCAACTTATTTACTTCATTAGATTTTAACTCAAGTCGCTGTGCAATGGCATGATCTTTCATTTGAAGCCAAAACAAAGGATTTAGGTCATAACCGCCACATAGTATTTCGTCTGTCTGACTGATATATTGTCTATAATACTCGGTTAAATTTTGGTCTACAAAATCCTTTAATATGAACGTTGGAACGGTTTCTGAGTCAGCGTATTCAATAGGCTTATCGTCAATCCATACGACATGTAAAATGACCGAATCATAGCGTTTGTCCGACGCATGTCCATGTGCAAACCAATCTGACGAACGGTAATGAATTTCGACTGGGCCATTCCAAGTGATATCACCAATTTTGATTTTGGCTTCTTCAAAATCAGGACCCGCATGGTCGTGAGAGTAACCTGTGTTGAAAATGGAAAGCTGCTGACCGTTCGCTATTAATAGTGGCCGACGATTAAATTTTTGAAATTTCCAGAGAAAATGTAAAAAATACTCATCCATAGGGGTAGTTGAAATACCGAATATAGATGCATTTGGTGAGAATTAAAACCTAAAGATGATTTTGAAGAATATTAGACATTTCTAATTGTAGTTTTTTTGCGGCTGCAGCTGCTTGATCTGCGAAATTCTCATCTTTTCCAGCGTAGATAATACCGCGGGAAGAATTTACGAGGATTCCACATTGCTTGTTCATGCCATATTTACAGACTGCTTTCAAGTCACCACCTTGCGCGCCTACCCCAGGAATCAGTAAAAAATGGTCTGGAATCAATGTTCGTACTTTGAGCAATACTTCTGGTCTTGTAGCGCCAATGACGTACATGGTATTATTTGTATTGCCCCAAGTTGCGGATTTTTTAATGACTGCTTCAAATAATTTCTCTGAAGAATTTTCCAACATCAAATCTTGAAAATCCAGTCCTCCTGAATTAGATGTTGCGGCTAGGATAATAACCCACTTTCTATTAAAACCATAAAATGGGGTAACACTATCTTCACCCATGTACGGGGAAACGGTAATCGAGTCAAAAGGCATATTTTCAAAAAATGCCTTTGCATACATATTAGCTGTATTTCCGATATCACCTCTTTTTGCATCGGCAATTGTGAATATATCTTTAGGAATGTATTCGACAGTTTTTGATAAGCTATCCCATCCTTTGGAGCCCATAGCTTCATAGAAAGCGATGTTCGGCTTATAGGCTACCGCATATTCTTTGGTGGCATCTATGATCTGCTTATTGAACTCAAAAACAGGATCTTCAAAATCGAGTAAGTGTGGTGGTATTTTTGACACGTCTGTGTCCAGTCCTACGCACAGGAAAGATTCTTTTTTCTTTATTTGTTCAAAAAGCTGCTGTCGCGTCATAATGTGATGGGATTAGGTTTGATGTTTTTTGACGCTGGTGTATAATAATTATCTAAAGTCTACAACTTCGACGTTTGGAAAGTCACCCACATTGAATGCGAAAGTCTCTGCCGAAACGTCTTTCATTGTCTTAAAATCTTCAATGATGTATTTGTAGGTATTTCCAGATCGCTCTAAGACAGAGAAGTTTTTCAACATATCGTTTTTGTCAATGACCATTTTAATCTTGTAATAGCTTTTGTCCTTGGTTATCGGGTCAAGTTCGATCATACGCTCACCTCTTTGGTTTTGGCCCATGAGAATATACTTGAAGCCATCTTTATAAAGGTCAAAAATATTATTCATGCTAATTTCCTGCTCCTCAGGCTCGTTGATAGTGACCGTTACTTCTGCCATTTCCTCGTCATATCTCCACATTTCATTACCGTCATTGTATATTTTCTGCCCAGCAATATCTAAAACATATTGATTGTCTTTCACAATGATCTCCCCACTCATAGATTCATCTATTCCAGCATTCTCATTGGTAAACTCTTGCTTAAAACCTGCGGCGAAAGCCTCAAAGCTTTTATATTTCTCGCTCATTGCGTCGAGGACGGCTCTTGCATCTGGGTCATATTGGGCGTATGATAATTGAGTGCTCAATAGGAATGCGAACGCGATAAATAGTTTTTTCATCTTCTAATTTATTAATTCTTATTTAGAGGCTTGACAATAATTGTTCCAAAGAGTGTTCGTCTTGGATTAAAACTTCTCTGGCTTTACTTCCTTCAAAATGGCCAACTATTCCGGCAGCCTCTAATTGATCTATGATTCTACCCGCTCTGTTATAGCCAAGCTTCATTTTCCTTTGAATAAGTGAGGTGCTTCCTTGCTGATGCATCACAATTAATCTTGCAGCATCATCGAATAACACATCTCTTTCTGCCAGGTTAACTTCACCGACAGTGCTGGTACTTTCATCTTCGCCAACAAATTCAGGAAGCATATACGCACTTTCATAGCCTCTTTGACTTCCCACAAAGTCGACGATTCTATCTACTTCGGGTGTGTCTACAAACGCACATTGAAGCCTGAGCATTTCATTGCCCAACGATAACAGCATATCTCCCTGACCAATTAACTGGTCTGCTCCACTGGCATCAAGTATTGTTCTAGAATCTACTTTTGAGGTTACTCTAAATGATAATCGTGCTGGGAAATTAGCTTTAATTATACCGGTGATAACATTTACGGAGGGTCTCTGTGTTGCAACAATTAGGTGAATTCCAATTGCCCTAGCCAGCTGAGCCAATCGAGCTATTGGCGCTTCAACTTCTTTACCAGCGGTCATCATTAAATCCGCTAATTCATCTATCACTAATACGATGTAGGGAAGATACTTATGCCCTTTTTGTGGGTTCAATCTTCGATTGACGAATTTCTTGTTGTACTCTTTTAGGTTTCTACAACCAGCATCTTTTAATAAATCATACCGTTGATCCATTTCAATACATAATGAATTGAGCGTATTAATTACCTTTTTTGTATCGGTGATAATGGCTTCTTCACTATCGGGCAACTTCGCAAGGAAATGTCGCTCAAGTTTGTTAAATAATGTAAGCTCCACTTTCTTAGGATCTACCATGACAAACTTCAATTGCGAAGGATGCTTTTTGTAAATCAAAGATGTTATTATCATGTTAAGGCCTACGGACTTACCTTGACCAGTGGCACCAGCCATCAACAAGTGCGGCATTTTTGCCAAGTCCGTAACATATACTTCATTCGAAATAGTCTTTCCAAGGACAATAGGAAGATCCATAGAGCTCTTCATGAATCTTTCTGTCATAATAACAGATTTCACGTCGACCATTTCCTTATTCTTGTTAGGAACCTCGATTCCAATAGTTCCTTTTCCTGGTATTGGGGCGATAATCCTTATTCCTAAAGCAGCTAAGCTAAGCGCAATGTCGTCTTCTAGATTTTTGATTTTAGAGATTTTCACTCCTGCTTCAGGAACAATTTCATAGAGTGTTACTGTAGGTCCAATCGTCGCTTTGATACTCGAGATACCAATTTTGAAATTTATAAGCGTTTCAACAATTTTGTCTTTATTCTGCTCTAACTCATCTTTAGAGACTTGTACATCTCGCGTAGGATAGTCAATTAAAAGGCCTGCATTAGGATATTGATAATGTGGGAGATCTAATGTAGGATCGTAATTTTCCATTTGATCTACACGAATCTCCGCATCAGTTGGCGCTTCTACATCAAAATCGAGACTCGATAAGTCATCTTCATAACTATTAGCTTTAGGCTCGATTTCGACATCAAAACTTGAAGGGATATTAAATTCTGGAAGCTTATCATCTACAACAGAATCTTCTATATCCAATTCTAACTCATCGATAGGTTTGGGTTTTCGACGAGTCGGTTTTTTTTCTATTTCCCAGCTTGTGGCATCTTCAATTTCTTCCTCGGGTTCGTCTTCTAAAACTAATTTTAAGTTCTTTTTAGGTTTTTTTTCTGGTGGGGGATCTGCCAGCTCTCCTTTATCCTCCAGCTCTACTTCCTCTTTTACTTGCTTCAAAATAAAGTCGAGCGAGTCATCTAATTCAGATTTTGATGTTTCGTCATCGTCATCAAAATCTTCCTCGATATTCCCCTTCTTCTCTTCGACCTTTTCATTAGCATCAACTTCAGAGCTTTCTTGATTTTTAAAACGAGACTTCAGGTTTATAAATTTCCAATTCCCAAATTTCAGTTGAGTTACATCAAAGAAATACATGTTGAAAGTGATAAACAGGAATAGAAGGAAGAGCGCCGTGCCCCAACCCATAAGGCTATCAAGAATTATTGCTAATTCAAAACCAATGCCTCCACTTAAGAATCCCCATTCTGATACCTCATCTGAACTAATCAAGAAATAGCCAATGAACATGCTGAGCCAAAGAAGATAGAACAGTGTGAATCCAAAGGTTTTGGATATGGAGACGAGCTCTTTTCTCCACACGATTTTATGGCCGATGATAAAGAAAAATGGGGGAATTAATAGCGCTGCAATACCAAACCACAAAAAGATAAAATAATGTGCAGTGATTGCGCCCATTAAGCCAAACCAGTTTAGCACTTCGGCACCTGAGGCTTTAATATGTATATTGGTTACGGCTTCAACCACACTTTGATCAGCTTTTCCTGTCGATAAATAAGAGATAAACGCGATAGCCAAAAAAGCAGCTGTCAACAGGCTTGCAAAACCGAGGGTTAATTGAAACTTGCGCTCGTTGAAAAAATCTAGATTAAAATCGATAGATTTTGATGCTTTTTCAGTAACAGGAGTTTTATAAGTGTTTTTCGCCATTCGGATTTTTCAGTGTGTAAAAGTAATGGACATTTGAAGGAGGGCAAAAAATAGACAAAGATTAAAGTATTTATTCACCTTAATAATTTTGCCTGTCAATATTATCAATGGCACAATTTGATATTATCAGTTAAATCTTCTAATAAGGCTAAAAGGGTCATCCGTATTCAATGAGCTGTTGATCCGTATCGAAATCAATGAGTTTGCAGCGCTAAAGGTTGATATCTTGAAGTATGCTCGCTTGAAACGAAGCTTTAAGTATTGGAATTTCAGATACCAATACAAGAAGCTAACGAATCAGAGAAAAAGCATTTAAAGGCTTGGGCGCGTTAACGAGCGCTGAATCCGGCGTGGGTCGTTATTTTTTACCTAAGAAGGTAAAAAATGGTCCCGTTGGGATCTCGGGAGCTAGCACGCCGATGGCGGGTACTTTGGAAATTTCGAGTGGACACTTATTAATGCGTTTGTCATGGCTAAACAATACTAAACCAATGATTTACAAATCTCCTTGATCAGCCCAGGTCCACGATAAACTAACCCAGAATATACCTGAACCAAATTCGCACCAGCGGCTATTTTTTTACGAGCATCTTCTCCGCTCATAATTCCACCAACGGCAATAATGGGAATAGTTGGATTATTGTCGCGGATATATTTCACTACGGCTGTAGACCTTTCAAAAACAGGCTTACCACTGAGTCCACCCGCTCCTATAGCCGCTAGTTCGTTTTCTGGAGTTTTAAGGTCGTTGCGAGTTATCGTGGTATTTGTTGCAATTAATCCATCAAGGTTAGTTTCTGTCGCCATATCGAGGATATCATCCAGTTGGCTATTTGTTAAATCGGGAGCAATTTTTAGTAATATGGGTTTTTCTGTTGGCTTTTTTCTATTGGCTTTTTGTACAGCTTTTATGAGTGCTGTTAATGGTTCCTTGTCTTGTAATTCTCTTAAGCCAGGCGTATTTGGTGAACTTACGTTGATAACAAAGTAGTCTACATAATCATATAAAGCGTCAAAGCATTTTAAATAATCATCGATGGCCTTTTCATTTGGAGTTGCTTTATTTTTACCAATATTTCCACCAACAATTAATCCTTGAGGACGATTTTTAAGATTTTCAACAGCGGCATCCATTCCATTGTTATTGAACCCTAATCTATTAATTAATGCCTCATCTCTTTTAAGTCGAAATAAGCGTGGTTGAGGATTTCCTGGCTGCCCTAAAGGCGTGACCGTGCCGATTTCAATAAAGCCAAAACCCATGGCTTCAAATTCATTAATATAGTCTGCATTTTTATCAAACCCAGCGGCTAACCCAACGGGGTTTTTAAATTTCAATCCAAAAAGCTCTTGTTCCAGCTCTTTTCTTTCATATGAGTAAAGAGCACTGAAAATGCTTTTGGCCCAAGGGATTTTGAATAATGATTTAAGTAAACCAGTGGTGAAATAATGTGCCTTTTCTGCTGGCAATTGAAAGAGTAATGCTTTTGCTAATTGATACACGAGTCGTAAATGCTAAAGTTATTTTATACGAATGTTAACTTCTTGGATGAAAATCTTTTATAACCTGCGCAAGATACGCGCTATCTAGATGAGTATAAATTTCTGTGGTAGTTATTGATTCATGACCTAGCATTTCTTGAACAGCTCTTAGATCGGCACCTCCTTCAATGAGATGTGTGGCGAAAGAATGTCTAAAGGTATGTGGACTAACCGTTTTGTTGAGTTGCGCTTTTAACGCCAAGTCTTTAATGATTAAAAAAATCATTTGTCGAGATAGTTGTGCGCCTCGTTTGTTGAGAAAAAGAATGTCCTCGCTACCTTTTTTGATATTAACATGAACTCTCACATGTTCTGAGTAAATTTTGATATGTTTCAATGCCTCTCTCCCAATCGGCACAAGTCTTTCTTTATTGCCCTTTCCAATGACACGAAGAAAGCCTATGTCCTCATAGATGTTACTGATTTTCAATTGTATCAACTCAGTGACACGTAAGCCTGAACTGTACAAAACCTCGATAATAGCGCGATTTCTTGTTCCTTCTGGTTTCGACATATCTATTTGAGAAAGAACATTCTCTATCTCATTATAATCAAGCGTGTCGGGTAGTTTACGGCCTAATCTTGGGGCTTCAAGCAGTTCGCTTGGATCTTTGTCGACCAGCTGTTCATAATTTAAGAATTTGTAGAATGCCTTTATGCCAGAGAGGATTCTCGCTTGAGAATAGGGTGACAGGCCCAATTCATTGACATACTCTATAAAATTAACAAGATCAGATTGCGCAACTTTCAAAGGACTCAAGTCAGCATTTTTCATTTCAGAAAACTGTCTTAGTTTGGTAATATCACCAATGTATGCATCCACCGAATTTTTGGCTAAAGATCTCTCTAGATTAAGATAATTTTTAAATTGTTTGATATAAATTTCCCAGCTCACTGACTTAAAATTAGTGATAATCGCCTTTTAAGACGACTTTTACTGTTAAGTATTAAAATTGTAGTACGATGATTAATCTAAAGCTTGCCATTATTAATGGACCAAACCTCAATTTGTTGGGGAGACGAGAGCCAGATATATATGGGAATCAGACCTTTGAAGAATATTTGGAAGAACTGAAGTTGTTATTTCCAGAGGTGTTGATTAGTTATTTTCAATCAAATAGTGAGGGTTCCTTAATAGATAAAATACACGAAACAGGATTCGAATATGATGGAATTATAGTGAATCTTGCAGGATATACGCATACATCCGTAGCATTGGCGGATGCAATTTCAGCAGTTACAACGCCAGTCGTTGAAGTACATATTTCTAATATTCATGCACGAGAAGATTTCCGAAAACATACTTATACAGGTGCAAAAGCAAAGGGAATTATTTCAGGTTTAGGGTTGAAAGGCTATGAATTGGCCATTAGATATTTTAAGACCTGATGCGCGAAAACAATTTCTATCCCGGTCCATCCAAAGTTTATACCAGCATCTCTGAGGTGATTTATGAGGCCTACATGAAGGGTATTATGTCCATTAATCATCGCAGCGATGTTTTTATGGATTTGATGGATAAGACCAAACAGGCTTTGAGGTCAAGCCTAAACATTCCTAAAGGTTACGAGATAGCCTTTCTGTCATCAGCCACAGAATCCTGGGAGGTGATCTCCCAATCGTTGGTGAAAAAAAAGTCACAGCATTTTTATAATGGTGCTTTTGGTAAAAAATGGTTCGATTATGCTTCAATGGTCAAAGAGGCAGAAGGTGTGCCTTTTGGTATTGAGGAAGTATTGCCTTTGCAAAAATTGGATCCAGCAGCAGACGTGATTTGTATTACTCAAAATGAAACGTCGAATGCTACCCAAGTGCATACAAGTATCCTTAAGAAATTAAGAAAATCAACCAATGCAATTATTGCTTTAGATGTAACCTCGTCCTTGGCAGGTATTAATCTTGATTTATCCCAAGGCGATATTTGGTATGCTTCCGTGCAAAAATGTTTCGGTTTGCCGGCTGGATTGGGAATAATAATAATGTCTCCAAGAGCGCAGAAAAGAGCAGAAAAAGTCAATGACCAAATCCATTACAATAGCCTACTAAACGTACTTACAAATAGCCGAAAAAACCAAACGCATTACACGCCGAATGTATTGAACATTTATCTTTTGTATAAAACCCAAAAGAGGATGAAGCCAATTGATATCGTAAGTGTTAAAACCCAAAAAAGAGCCGATTTTTATTATCAGACTTTCGAAAAAAGTATTGATTTTGATTTCTTAATTAAAAACAAAAAAGTAAGATCTGATACCGTAATTGCATTGCAACATAAAGACCCTAGCTCAGTGATAGCAAAGGCATTCGAAAAACGTATTATTTTAGGTAAGGGGTATGGTCAATGGAAAGATCACTCTTTAAGAATAGCTAATTTTCCCGCTATAAAGACGATTGAAATTGAAAAGTTAATAGGCTTTTTTGAAAAAGAGTACAAATAATTATCTACGCTTAAGAACAACCGTTTCGTTAATCCAGCACGTTAGGACTATCGACTGTTTCTCTTCTTTTCCCTCACTAAAGATCTCTTGGATCGAAGGAAACTGACTTTGTGAAGCCTCCATTTGTGAGGTATTGCCGCTTTTCGCGTACATGTTATGAGCAGCAATAAATACGGCTCTATCCAAAACCTTGCTTTCTCCTTTTTTACATTCTTCGTAACTCGAGTAATACAAATTGCCAATAAGATTATAAGCATCCTTTGCCTCTGGCTTTTCACTTAGCGCTTGTCTAGCACAAGAGCGAGCCAATGGTTTGTTGCCCAGCTTTGATTGCGACAATGCTTGCCCATAATGCCCCTGATAACGTTCAGTGTCGGTTTCGGCATATTTTAAGGCCTTTTCATAATACTCGTATGCTTCCTTATATTCGCTGCTGCTGTATTTTTTATCGGCGAGTGCCTTGGCTAATGAGAATGTTGGTTTGTTTTGGAAGAGAACAGCACCCGCTTGTACAAAATACGGCTGATCGGTACATTTAGCTTTCAATGAATAAGAGAATATTTTTTTTGCAGTATTCAGGTCGTTGGGGTCAGACTCGAGCCTTGGGACTAATCTTTCACTAATAAATTCGCAATTTAATATTTCGCTAAGAGAACTGAGAAAAGCATCGATCTTATCCTGTTCTTTCAGGTATGCATTCAAATTTTCACCAGCGTTGATTTTACCTTCAATCACATTGGTGATTTGCTCATGTATTTCTAATACTTTCTCTGCTGGCATTTCCTTAGGATTAGCTTTGTAATAATAGGTAGCCAGCGTCATGTAAGGGGTAATGTTGAATTTCGATATTTCTACTAAAGGTAGGGCGTACAGGTCTTCATAATAATCCAAGAGATCACCATATTTTGAAGCAGTTTTATAGTAGAGTTTAAACGCTGTATAGGCTTTGCGATCAGTGGCATTGGCCTTATCTTCGGGAAAATACTTGATACGCATATCGTAGGCCCATAACAAAGAGTCCTCTAAAATAGCTATACGTTCGGCTTCAAGTCCTTCCTCCAAAATATGCTCTAAAATCTTCGCAGCATCCTTATATATTGAGGGGTGCAAGTCGGGGTTGTTTTTGAAAAGCCAATACTGCTCATGGAATGCTTCGTCATATTTTTCTTGAGCCATCAATACTTTATAAAAGGCTTGTTTTTCCTTGGCCATTTTATCTATTGCAGGATCTGACGGCCAGTTCCACTCGGATTGAGCATGACTATTTGTGGTAATCAGAGCAAAGAGAAATAGTAAAAGGTAACGAGAAGCGATTTGAATTTTCTTAGTCATATTATTTGAGTAAACTCTTCATATTTCAAGTCAATAGAATGCTAGCTTTGCGACTTGATGGTCATGAATAGTTGATGTGCGTCGATCAATTTTTATTTTTTAATTGCTTATTTTGATGTTTGATTTCAAAGAAATTTTGTCGGTGACATTGATACTTTTCTCAGTCATTGATATTATCGGTAGTATTCCAATAATTATAGACTTACGAAAAAAAGTCGGACATGTTCAGTCTGAGAAGGCAACAATTGTTTCAGCCATCATTATGTTCGTATTTCTTTTTTTAGGAGAAAGCCTTTTAAGGCTATTTGGCATTGATATTGGATCTTTTGCGATTGCAGGTGCTATTATAATGTTTTTGTTAGGAATGGAAATGGTACTGGGGATTCAGCTTTTCAAATCAGAGGAAGGTGACCTGAGTTCATCAAGTATTGTGCCTATTGCATTTCCCCTAATAGCGGGAGCAGGCACCATGACGACCTTGCTCTCCTTGGCATCCATTTACCAAACTGCAAATATACTTGTGGGTATTACGGTCAATCTGGTTTTCGTCTATATAGTTTTGAAGACGAGCGGTTGGTTAGAGAGAAAAATTGGCCAAAATGGATTCAATATCTTGCGAAAAGTTTTTGGAATTATACTCCTAGCCATCGCAATCAAAATATTTAAAACTTCCTGGACATTATAATGATTAGAATATATACAGACGGAGCGGCAAAAGGAAATCCTGGTAATGGCGGCTATGGCACCATTCTCGATTATCAAGGCAAGAGAAAGGAGCTTTCTGAGGGATTTCGGATGACGACTAATAATCGAATGGAGTTGCTGGCCGTCATTCGAGGACTAGAAGAAATAAAAAAACCCGGATGGGAGGTATTGGTGATTTCTGATTCAAAATATGTAGTGGATTCCGTTGAAAAAGGATGGTTACAAGGATGGGTCAAGAAGAATTTTAAGGATAAAAAGAATCCAGACTTATGGAAACGCTACCTCGAAGCGGCAAAAGATCATAAAGTGAAATTTAAATGGGTCAAAGGGCACGCTGGTCATGCTGAAAACGAACGCTGCGATGAATTAGCAGTGATGGCTGCTACAGGAGACGAATTGAAAGTAGATGCTTTTTTTGAAAGTACTCGATGATGGTTAGAAAAGCTTAACAAGCTGATGGGATGAAAAGAAGTTCTGAATTTTCAGCATCATCATCTTTGTTCCAAGCTTGTAAATATTTTTTAGTCGAAAGTAGGAATCTTCCAACACCCAATTCCAATCCAAGACCTATGATTATAAAAAGTCTGATTTGAAAAAGCTACGCTTCATCTACTCTGACGCTTTTGAAGGTACTTATTTGTGTAATCGCCTCATCAATTCAATGTGATTGTTTCTTTTCGGTATTGAAATAAATATGCTTACAAAGTGAAGTATAGAGATTATAATTATTGGTTAATAGTGACACATTTTGTGTCTAATTTTTGTCAATTTCAACGATAGGTAAGTTTTTTTATGGTGAAATGTTGGTTCTTTCCAAAAGAGCTTTAAAATCTTAGAGAAAGTTGACAGGGATAATCAATAATCAATTGGACACTTCATGCATAGATTTGTTAAATTTCAAAGGCTATGCATCCGATCATGCAGTAGAATAAAACGTATACCTATGAGCAATCTTTTAAAAATCAAAGACATATCGGAGCTGGCACAGGTTCCTCATGACCAGTTGCAATGGATGATTGACCGAAGCGCATGCATTTCCTTCGAAAAAGGCGATCATTTGTTTAGCCCTGGAGTTGTGATTGATAAGCTTTTTATTGTCCTCGAAGGGGAGTTTATTCTTAAGGCTAAGAGAAATAATCAATTTCAGGTTCTTGGTAAGTTTCCTCAAAATACTATTACGGGTTTGTTACCATACTCGCGCGCTAGTAAAGCGACTGGCTATGCTGAAGCCACCAAACCAGCACAAGTACTCGTCTTAAATGGTACCGAATTCAACGAAATGATTCCCGAGTGTCATGAGCTGACAACAGCTTTGGTGCACATCATGAGTAGTCGAATAAGACAATTTACCAAGCGAGAGCAACAAGATGACAAAATGATGTCTTTAGGCAAGCTCTCTGCTGGCTTAGCACATGAGCTCAATAACCCCTCATCGGCGGTCGTGCGCAGTGCGCAAGAGCTTTCCAGAAATTTGAAATACCTACCCGAAAATTTTAAAAATGTCATAAAGATTAGGATGGCAGATGAGGAAGTGGATGATGTCAACGAAATATTATTTAATAAAGTCAAAAGGGGATTGAAAAGTTGGTCGCTTATAGAAAAATCAGAAAGAGAAGATGAGCTGATGGATTGGCTTGATGATGAAGAAGTGGCAGACAGTGATGAAATAGCTACAAATTTCACTGACTTTGACATTGAAGTAGATGATCTTGATTTGATAAAAGAAAAAACTGGAACAGCCTATTTGGCATCTGTGATCGGCTGGTTGAATCAAGTCATAACTACCGAAAAGCTGGTAGGTGAAATAGAAGACGCGTCACAAAGGATCAATGATTTGGTCCAGTCGATTAAGAGTTATACGCATATGGATCAATCGACAGAAAAGCATGCGGTAGATATTCATATTGGGCTTGACAATACTATAACAATGCTCAACCATAAGATAAAAAGTGGGAAGATTGAAGTAATCAAACACTACGATAGGTTATTACCCCCAATACCTGTGCTTCAAGGTCTCATTAATCAGGTTTGGACCAATCTTATTGACAATGCTATTGCCGCTATGAATGATACGGAAAATAAGCAGCTGACTATTGAAACGCTCAAGGACGGCAACTTCGTTAATATTGCAATTACTGACTCAGGTATGGGTATTCCTGAAGATATTCAAGGTAAAATATTTGACCCTTTTTTTACCACTAAGCCCATTGGTCAAGGGACTGGATTGGGTCTAGAGTTTGTTCAGGAAATTGTTCGGTTACAACATAATGGAGCAGTTTATTTAAAGTCTTTACCTGGCAACACGACTTTTACAATATGTTTACCATTAGAAGGGTCTGTTTAATATCTAATAATTCTTTCGATTAAGTCAAAAGCGTATAATGAAAAAGCCAATCATATTTTTATTGGATGATGATCCTGCGGTGTTGCAAGCTATTGCAAGAGATGTCAGAGCGATGTATCGAAGAGAGTATAGAATCATGTCGACGCAGTATGCCGGCGAGGCATTAGACGCATTGAAACAACTAAAAAACAAAGGAGATACGGTAGCACTTTTTCTTTCAGACCAGCGAATGCCTGAAATGTTGGGGGTAGATTTTTTAAAAAAGGCCAAAGTCATTTTTCCAGAAGCAAAGCGTATTTTATTGACGGCTTATTCTGATACCGATGCAGCTATACGTGCAATCAATCAAGTGCAGCTAGACTACTATTTGTTAAAACCTTGGGATCCTCCGTCCGAAAAATTGTACCCTATTCTTAACGATCAACTCGATGAATGGCGAAGCAACTTCATTCCTGATTTTCAAGGAATCAAAATTGTGGGTTATCAATGGTCTCCAAAATCTCATGAGATCAAAGATTTTCTCTCAGGTAATTTGGTGCCATATCAATGGCTAGATTTCATTAATGACCCAAAAGCCAAGGAGATATTAACGTTGAATGATCTGGACGAGCGTGAATTGCCTGTGGTTTTTTTCGAAGATGGCGAGTATTTTACACAACCATCTTTGTCAGCTTTGGGAGCCAAAGCGGGAATGAGTGTAGAGGTAAAACAGAAAATGTATGATGTCGCCATTATTGGCGCTGGACCAGCCGGATTGGCCTCAGGTGTTTATGGTGGTTCGGAAGGGTTAAATACTATTTTAATTGAAAAAAGAGCCCCTGGAGGACAAGCAGGTACAAGTTCCCGAATAGAGAATTACTTGGGCTTCCCCAATGGCTTAAGTGGAGCAGAGTTGTCAAGGAGAGCAATTACCCAGGCGACTCGTTTTGGAATTGAGTTTTTATCTCCTCAAGAGGTGATGAAAATTGAGACCAATGAAAACTATAAACTATTGACCTTAAAAGATGGTGGAAAAGTAAACGCAAAGACCATTATCATTACCACAGGTGTGGATTATAGAAAACATCCTGCGGTAGGCATAGACAAGTTCACAGGTGCCGGAGTATATTATGGGGCGGCTACAACAGAAGCCAATGCCTGTTCGAATAAAGAGGTCTTTATTGTGGGTGGTGGAAATTCCGCCGGACAAGCAGCAATGTATTTATCAAAATTTGCAAAGAAAGTTCATATCAATATTCGTAAGCCTGACTTATCGAGCAGTATGTCTCAATATCTCATTGATCAAATTTCAGACACTGACAATATTGAGGTGATGGGATTTACAGAAATCATAGAGGTAAAAGGAGCGGATAGTTTGGCTGAAGTTGTCGTGAAAGACACAAAGACCAATGAACTTATGAACTATGAAGCCTCTGCTTTATTCATTTTTATAGGTGCAAAACCAATTACAGATTGGATTTCTCTAGACTTGATCAAAGATGAAAAAGGTTATCTCGAAACAGGTCCATTATTGTTGAAGTACAAAAGCTTTAAGAAAAACTGGCCGTTAGAACGTGAGCCTTTTTTACTAGAAACCTATGTCCCAGGCGTTTTCGCTGCTGGTGATGTGAGGTCAGGAGCGATGAATAGAGTTGCTTCCGCAGTAGGAGAGGGCTCTATGGCTATTAAGTTTGTACATCAATACCTAGCAGCTCAATAAGTGCAATATGGATCTTATGTCTTTTGAGAATGACTAGATCACCAAGCTTCACTTTATGTAAACCAAGTAAGCAATATTCAAGGAAAAGGCCTCATTAATAGGCGGCTTCACTGGTTGTTTCGAAAGAGGTTGAGTTCGAATGTTTGCTTTTGAGATTTTAAGGAGAAGTTTATATTCAGTATCTCGACCCTCTTTCTGCGTCATTCAGTGTCCAATCATATTCATAATATTCAATTGGGTGATCAGCGGGAATTTTCAACAATCGATATTTATTTATAAAAGAAAGAACACTCTCCGCTTCATCCAAAAAATGATCTTGGTACCAGTCAAAAACTTTAGATATAGCCACTTTGTCTTTATTTACCCTGATATACCAGTTGATACCGAGAATTTCTTCTGTTCTAGCTACTAATTGCTCTTCTAGTTCAAAAGGAAGATATGCATAATTCGCAATTGGAGGACATCCATTGGCGGCACAAACCAACATGAAATGTAAGCGTGCATCGGGGAACTCTGCAAGGAGTAAATTATTTTCTAAGCCATCTAATGTCGTGATTTCCCCAGCAACAGTAAAACCAACCATATCAAAAAATCCGGGAATTTCTTTTGGGCTTGTCAAAGGATAAAAACCTAGTATTTGTTCAACAACAAGCAAATTATAGGCGTTGATCAGAAACGCTTTCTTCCTGTCTTGAGATGCTGTGTCTAAATTATAAATTTTGATTAAATCTTTTAATTCGCTAATATCAGATTCATTCTCTCTGATTTTAGCATAATCCACCAAGCCTCCATTAACATAAGTCGTAAAAAATTGGTCTGCTTTTTCGAAAAACACATCCTGACTAAATGAAGGGAAGAATATAACTAGGCAAATAATTAAGGTTAGTTTTCTCATAAAAAGTTTTCTTAGCAATCAATATAACAGTGCTAAAGAATCGAGGTTGACAAAATGTAGGCTTTTGTATACACAAAGACATACATCAAGAATAAGTCTCTTCACGAGTAAGGGTAAGAGGGTTTTGGATTTGTGATGAACCAATTGCGCGTTAGATTGAAACGAAAATTCATCTGATATTACTAGCAGCAAACACTAAAAAATCTGTTTTTAGTGAAATTTATTTAGGAATTTAGATAGCTTTCCTTGTAATCTTAAAGAGACTCACAAGTCATGAAAGAAAGACAAATAACGGATTCTACGAGCGCACAGTCATTTTCTAATAAGAGGAATAGCTCCTCAGACGAAAAGGATGAGCAACTTGTTTGGGATAGCTTTATAAAAGGTGACGATGAAAGCTTGGTCTATATTTATAGTAATTATGCTGATATTCTGTATCGTTATGGTCGTCAGTTCACTAAGCGGCCAGAATTTATTCGAGACTGTATTCAGGAACTGTTTTTTGAGTTAATTAAGAAAAGAGAACGATTATCTCCAGCATTATCAATTAAAGCTTATTTATTTTCTGCCTTGAAGCGGAAAATATTTAGAGATATTAAAAAGGAAGAAAAATTGGTGCTTGAGGAGGAGGGCTTCAATTTAAATCTCTCTGAACCCAGTGTGTCGATTTCAAAGGTTTTGGATAAAAATGATTTGGCCATCATCCAAAGTAAGCTTAATCTGCTTTCTGCAAACCAGCGAGAGGCGATATTACTGCATTTTTATGAAGGTCTTACTTATGCCGAGATAGCCGAGATAATGAATATTAAGGTGCGATCTGCGAGAGTTCTGACCTATCGGGCATTAGATTCCTTACACAAGCAATTAAAACCCTACAAAAACCAATTATATACTTTGCTGCTTATTCATTTATCCTTCAATCAGCAGTAATGATCATTTTTTGGAGTCTCTCTTATTGCTAAATAGATTTTAACATACCCTAATTGCCGTTGATTTTTGATAGATTATAAGTCATTAAGCTGATTTATTAAAAATATTTTAATAAAGGTGTGCACACTTGGGTTTCGAGTGTCTCTACTATTAAAATGACAGGAATCTTACTCCATGCAATCAACTAGGTCCGATATCACAGAATTATTAAAAAATGAATATTTTGTCCAATGGATAGTTCGTCCAACTGTTCAATCAGAACATTATTGGTCTAAATGGATACAATCACATCCAGAACAAAAAAAAGAGATCGAAGCGGCAAGGCAAATAATTCAATCTGCTCATTATACCATTGATGAAAAAATGCCTGAGCATTTATATGATAATGTTCTAGAAAATATAGTGACGTATAGTCAGATCAGAAAATCTCGAACGGATCATTTGCCAGCCATTAACTGGGGTGCATTCAGGGTTGCAGCCTCTATTGTGTTATTAATTTCTTTAGGTTTATTCATCGCCAATCAAAATGGATTTTTTCGTGTAGATCATTTAGAAACCGTCGCTAATGTGTCCAAGTCTACGGAATGGGGACAGAAGAAAACCGTGATACTTCCAGATGGGTCAACGGTCAAGCTAAATGCTGGAAGTAGTTTGACTTACCCTGAAAAGTTTAACAATAGTTTTCGTGAGGTTGAATTGATGGGAGAGGCTTTCTTCATTGTGCAATCTGATAAAAATCACCCTTTTGTTGTTAGAACAAAAGGTATAAAAACCACGGTATTAGGAACGGAATTTAATATCAATGCTTATTCTTATAATACAAAGGCCATTGTCACTTTAGCTGAGGGGAAGGTGCATGTGGCGCCAATAACCAGTCAAATCTCAAGCTCGAAAGATCATGTGATTTTGACTCCTGGCGAACAAGCGTCATTAGATTTTTCTACCGGGAAATTTTCTAAAAGAGAGGTAAGTGTAGCTCTTTATACATCTTGGAAAGACGGAATCTTGCTTTTTCAAGATGAGCCGTTGATGGTGGTTTTTGAAAAGTTGACAAGATGGTACGGTGTAGATTTTGATTTGCCACCAGCACTGTCGAAAAGTGGTTGTTTATTGAATGGGGAATTCAAGGATGAATCTCTTGACATTGTCCTTCAAAGTATCAGCCTGGTACATGGATTTGAATATGAATTTAAAGATAAAAAAATGATAGAAATAAGAGGAGATACCTGTAAGTAAAACCAAAATGAGCCTGATCTGCGGCAACAGCATCAGGCTCTACTTTGAATGTTAATTATAAAAATTAATCACAGTAAATTTATGAATTTTTCATTAACTAAGCTAATTGTGTTAGCTACGAAGACCTCTGTATACGTTTTTGTCCTCAGTGCAGTGATATTTCAATTCGCATTGGCAGAAATCTCTATGGGGCAAGAGATGAGTAAGGTTAAAATTGACCTTGCGATCAAAAACGTCGAACTAGAGGAACTCTTTAATCAAATCGAAGCGAAGACTGACTTCAGTTTTATTTATGATATCACTCAATTACCAAAATCCTCATACGCCTCCTATTTTCATAAAAATGAATCGGTAGAGGATATATTGACGGCAGTAGCTAAAAAGTACGAGCTAGAATTTCATCAAATAAATAAATCTATTTCAGTTAAAAGAGTAAAGAAAAATGAGAGTAAAGACCCAAAAGCGGGCATATTGGAACCGGAGGACTTAAGCATTTCAGGATATGTATATGATGAGTTTAGCGAACCCCTTCCAGGGGCAACCATCAAAATAGTTGGTTTGAATATCGGAACGGTGACAAATGTTGAAGGTTATTTTGAATTGACAGTTCCAGAAGGAGCAGATAAGATTGCTGTTTCTTTTATAGGGTTTACAACCAAACGAATTATACTCAATGGCCAAACTACCTTTTCGGTTCAGTTGGATCTAGATATTGAATCCTTGGAAGAAGTAGTGGTTATTGGCTATGGTCAGAATACAAAGAAAGCAGTTTCTACTTCTGTATCATCCGTTTCAGCAAAGGACCTGAGAGATCAGCCTGTGATTTCTCTTGATGAAGCAATTGCTTCTAAAATGGCTGGTGTCCAAGTTTCTCAAACATCGGGTGCTCCAGGCAGTGGGTTTAATATCAAGGTCAGAGGCACTGGTACAATTACCGCAGGAAGTACACCATTGTATGTGGTGGATGGTGTTCCACTTTCTGATAGAATTCAAAGTGCAGGTGGCACACTGGAAAGCTACTCGGATGCTCCGATTAACCCATTAAATTCTATCAATATCAATGATATAGAAAGTATTTCGGTACTGAAAGATGCCGCAGCTACAGCGATATATGGTTCGAGAGGAGCCAATGGAGTGGTGATAGTCACCACCAAACAGGGTCGCAATGGGAAGCCCAAAGTGAATTTTGATACTTATGTCGGCTTCCAAACGGTCAATAAGAAGGTGGATATGATGGACGCTTACGAATATGCCCAGTTGAAATATGACGGGCATAATAATACCTATCTCGATTTTTTGGCTGATAATAATATTCAAGGAAGTATCAATGATCCTAATAGTGTACGTGGTGACAATGGCGCGGGATCTGGCGATTTTAAAATTCCATCAGAAATTATTCCCTACGTTAATAATGTTTCAGGCTTAACCAATACCGACTGGCAGGATGAAATCTTTCGAACAGGTGTTATTCAATCTCATTCGGTTTCGGTTTCTGGTGGTAATGGACAGATTGGATATTACTTGTCAGGGACATATTTGAAGCAAACAGGCGTGGTGATCTCCTCTGGGTATGAACAATATAGCGCTAGGTTGAACCTGAATGCGGAGAACGGTAAGTTCAAGTTTGGTGTCAATTTTTCTCCTTCACGAAGTATTCATGACAGAGTGAAGGCGGAAGGGCCTTATTGGGCAGATGGAGTGATTGGTACTGCTTTGGTTTCGTCACCCATGTTCTCGGTTTATAATCAGGACGGAAGCTACAACTATGGACAGCAATCATGGCGTGCTGAGTCAGGCGAAAGCTGGTCAGATTCTTACATCAATCCTGTTGCGCTTGCCAATTTGATGATCAATGATATTTATCATAATAGAATTTTGGGGAATGTTTTTATGGAATATTCGCCAATCAAAAACTTAACTTTCAGAACCAACATAGGAATTGATGTAAACGATTTTACACGTGAATATTTCAGACCTAAGGCATTACCCAATAGAAATCTTGCCTTGGATGAAACTCCGGGGGAAGGGAAAAATAGGACAGAGGGACTCGTAAATGTGGTAATTGAAGAAACTGCTAATTTTAACATTAAGATAGGTGACCGAGGTGATTTGAGCTTATTGGCGGGTATTACTGGACAAAAGGAAAATCAAAACGAGAATTACATTAGTGTAAGAAATTTCCCCAATGACTTGGTTACCACGTTAAATGCTGCCTTGACGGTGGACAATGCGGGTTCTCAACGTACATCATGGGCTTTACTGTCTTACATTGGTCGAGCACAGTATAATTTCGGTTTGAAATATTTTTTAAGCGCTTCAATAAGAGCGGATGGAGCTTCTCGCTTCGGGGCGGATAGTCGATGGGGTTATTTTCCATCAGGATCTGCTGCGTGGGTCGTATCTGAAGAATCTTTTTTCGCTAATAATTTCCTAACATTCTTGAAAGTGAGAGGGAGCTATGGGGAAACAGGGAATTTTAACATAGGGAATTTCCCATGGCTGACGGAGTTTGAACAAAAGAATTACGTTCTTGGGACAGGTAGTGGAGGTCAGCAGGTTGTTGGAGTCGCTCCAGCAACATTGGGTAACGAAAACATTCGTTGGGAGAAAACTGCGACGATAGACATTGGTGCGGAAATAGGATTTTTTGAAGATTTAGTGACTTTTGAACTGGACGCCTATCGAAGCACTACGTCGGATATGTTGCTGACCGTTCCAGTTCCAGAAATCACTGGTTTTGGTTCAGCATTACAGAATATTGGAGAAGTAAGGAATAGCGGGTTGGAGCTGACCTCAAATGTAAATATGAAAATTGGACAAGTACAATGGACTGTTGGAGGTAATGTTTCATTCAATAGAAATGAAGTCATGAGTCTTGGAACAGAAGATGCGCCAATTATCGTTCGTGGTGGTTCTGAGGGAGCTTTGTATATCACAAGAATCGGTAATGAAATAGGCTCCTACTATACTTACGTAAGAGATGGAATTTTTACTTCTCAGGAAGAGCTGGACAGTTACCCTCATATTTCAGGAACAAGAGTGGGCGATGCTAAAGTGCTCGACCTCAATGAAGACGGTCAACTGGATGAGAATGACCGTGCGATTACCGGAAGTTATTTGCCAGATTACACTTTTGGTATCAATAGTAGAATGTCTTTCAAAGGAGTAGACCTGAGCGTACAAATACAGGGCGTGCAGGGAAATGAAGTGATGAATCTACAAAAAAGGTACATACACAATTTGGAAGGCCATCAAAATAATTTGAAAAGCGCAACCATCAGATATGAATCGCCAACAAATATTGGTAATGGGGAGACACCAAGAGCACACAAAGGGCTCACAGGAAATGCTGGGTTGATTTCTACATGGATGATTGAAGATGGTTCATTTGTAAGAATAAGAAATATCACTTTAGGTTACTCCCTGCAATCCAAACTGTTAGAGAGAATTAATATGTCTGCACTAAGGCTCTACACGTCACTCCAGAATCCTTTTACTTTTACAGACTATTCAGGATATAACCCAGAGGTTAGTGGCAACTATAATGGAGGAAGTGCATTGACTCGTGGAGAAGATTATGGTACTTATCCATTGGCAAGAACGATTACGATTGGACTTAATGTAGGCTTTTAATTGAAACACTGATGAAGAAAATATACATACTAATTTTAGTTGCAATGATATTCTCAGGATGCGGGGAAAAGTTTTTAGACCTACAGCCTGAGTCCGTAGCGGATATTAAGGATATCTATCAAACGGAAGATGATTTTAATCAGGCAATGATTGGCGTTTATGACGAACTGCAGAGTTCGGGTCAATATGGTAGAAACTTTCAGTTTTTGTTTGATACACGGGCAGCAGTTGTTGGAGAGTCCTCGGCAGGTTTTCAGGACGGAATATACTATGAAGTAGATAGGTTCTTAATGAGAGCCGAAAACCCTTTGGTTCAGCAATCATGGTCTAGCCTATATACCGTGATCAACCGTGCCAATCTAATGATTGAAAAACTGGACGAATCTTCCGTTTTAAGATCGGTAAAAACGGAGTTAAATGCAGAAGCAAGATTTATCCGCGCACTAGCTTATTTTAATGTAGTTCGGCTATGGGGTGATGCCCCTCTTGTTACGAAAACAATAAGCCCTGATGAAGCCCTAGAAGTAACGCGAAATGGCAGTAAGCAAGTTTTGGAATTTGTTGTTAGCGAATTGTCTTTCATCGCAGCATTATTACCAGCCACGTACGATGCAAATAATGCAGGAAGAGCTACGAAATATGCAGCATTCGCTTTGCTTGGCAAGAGTTATCTTGAATCAGAAAATTACAGTGAAGCAGCCAGTGCGTTTAAAAAAATTATCGATTCAGGAATGTTTGAATTGCAAGAAAATTTTGATGATATATTCACCATTCCAAATGAGATGAATACAGAGATTATTTTTGCTGTAAGGTGGAAGCGACTCTTGGAAGAAACAAATTTGTTCTTCGGGCGCGCGACTTTGCCTATCACAGTGGACCAAGGTTTTCTCGACTCTTATGAGGCCGGCGATATCAGACTTAGTGCGTCATCGATAGGCAATGTTGGAAGTTACTCCGCACCCGGAAAATTTGTCGATCCAGCGGGCTCTGACGGAAAAACAGGACTGGACTTTCCAGTGTTCAGGTATGCTGATATTCTGCTGCTTTACGCAGAAGCACTTAATGAGCAATCATTCCAGGCAACAGGCGAAGCATTTGATGCTTTAAATAGCATAAGGACTCGTGCAGGACTTGCTGCATTGGCTAGTGCGAACATTTCCGACCAGCAGTCATTCCGATTAGCACTTCTTGAAGAAAGACAAAAGGAATTGGTTTTTGAGGGGCATGCTTGGTTTGATTTAATAAGGCTAGGCAATGCACAAGAAGAGATTGCCAATAGTTTAGGAGTTTCCATTTCTGAGGGGCAGTATGTTTACCCAATCCCACAAAGTGAAATTAATAGAATTGGCAGCACACAATTTCAACAAAATGAAGCGTATCAATAAATGAGAAATATAATCTTATTGTTCTTGATCATACTCTTCAGTTGTAAAAGGGAGAATATAATCATCGTGAATCCACCTGCAGAAAAGGTTGTAGACAGGATTGAGGCACTGAAAGAAAAACTGGAGGATGCCAATGGAGATGACGTAATGGTTGTCGCGCATCGAGGAGTCTGGGACAATGCTCCTGAAAATTCTATTCAATCAATTGAAGATGCTATTGCCTTGGGTGTGGACATGGTAGAACTCGATATTCGGATGACGGTTGATGGTGAATTGATACTCATGCATGATGGAACCATCGATCGAATGACCGATGGTGTCGGGACAGTTGCGGAGATGACTTTAACGGAAATTAAATCCTTTAACCTACGGAATAGAAATGGCGGGGCGCTAACAGACGATAAGGTGCCTACGCTAGCGGAGACCATGTTGGCTGCTAAAGGGCAAATTCTTGTAAGAATAGATAAGGCCTATTCACTTGGAATACTTGACGAGGTTATGGCTGTGTTAGAAAAAACGGAAACGGTAGATCACGCGTGTATACTTGTTTCTCAATCTGTGCAGTCAGGTAAAGTAGCCTTTGATTGGCCCGAGGTGCTCGACAAAGTATATTTCTCACCAGGAGTTGATGCTGATGGGGCTGGAGGACCAGCCCAAGCCAATGGCTATTTGCAGTATGATAAGGTAGTTGCGATTGAGTCGTCATTTTCTGATGATCAAAACATCACTATTGATTGGCGTCAAATAAGAGAAAGTGGAGCCAGAATTATGGTCTATACAGGGAGCAGTGGTTCCTCTGGAGGACATGATGATGACACTTCCATTACCGATATTGATGAGGGCTTTGGTTGGTTGATTGATAGAGGAGTCAATATGATCCAAACAGATCAATCAGCACTGCTATTAAATTATCTAAGACTAAGAGGATTACATGAATGAATGATCTTGCGGGTTTTATGGCCCGATACCTACATGGAATTAAAAGTAATTATCCGACTTCATACCTCGTGGGCTTGCTTTTAGATTCCAAACTAAAAATAATAAAGCCTTCGGCAAAAGGCTCAATAAATTTTAAACCAAACTTTGAATTGAAATGATGAAAATTAAACAAACCCTATTCATGACTGCTTTGGCCATATTGATGGTCACAATGAGTTGTGGTGATGATGACCCGACGAACCTAGCCCCAGAGGCTTTGTTTACTATTGGAGGAACTGCCCCATATTATTTGGATGTGGAGGTGCCTTTTACAGATAATTCTACCGATGACGATGGAACAGTAGCGTCATGGTTCTGGGATTTTGGAGACAACACTACGTCTACGGAACAAAACCCAACACATGCCTACTCGACCAAAGCGAACTATACCGTAAGTCTTACGGTAACAGATAATACTGGATCGTCAAGTACAACCACTAATACAATTAATGTTCAAGATATTAATGATGAGAACGAAGCTCCAGTCGCTGGATTTACCGTTGCTGATACTTTGGTATTGAATGGTAGCGATGTTGTTTTTACTAGTACGTCGACAGATGCAGAGGAATCAATCACGGCTTATGCTTGGACATTTGGAGATGGTACAGGAACTTCTTCTGATGAAAATCCGACTTATTCTTTCAGCTTGGTAGGAAACTACGAAGTGAGCTTAACGGTAACTGATGTACTCGGAAAAGAAGATACTTACATGAAAAATATTTTTGTTGCAGGTATCAGTTGGTCTTTTCCAGTAGGCTTAAAAGTTGAATCCACTGCTCCAGCAATTGCTGATGATGGAACAATTTTCGTCACCCTTTCGGGTAAAGAAGGCGTACCGAATATTCATGCATTGACCAGTACAGGAACGGAGATTTGGAACAAAGAAGTCGGTGATATTGTCCGTACTTCTCCTATAATTTCTGATGATGGCGCTACGATATATGTTGCTTCTTATGACGATAATCTTTATGCACTCAATGCGGCAGATGGCGCTACCAATTGGAGTTTTGATATTGGCAGTAACGCCAAATACGCGACAAGCGCTTTAGGCTTAGATGGTTCATTGTATGGAGGGTATCAAACAGATAATGTACATGCAATTAATGCTGATGGTACGGAAAAATGGGTTTTTCCTACAAGCGGTGATGTAAATGGCTCAGCCGTAATCGGAACGGATGGAACGGTTTATATTCATTCTATTGATGATTTCTTATATGCGCTTGATCCGGCAGATGGAACAAAAAAATGGGAATATTTCTATGGCAACTGGTCAGGAACAGCATTGGCCATGACAGCAGAAGGAAATATTATTGTTACTGGAGAAAAAGATGCTGAAACAGGAGTAGTCGCTGCTGTTAGCTCAACAGGCACGGAGCTTTGGAGTGTCAATACCACTATTGTTTCTGGTAGTGCGTCGACATCAGGTAAAATAGACCAAGGTGGTCCAGCCATAGGTGCTGACGGAACAATCTATGTAGGTACCAAAGGTCCGGAATTATTGGCTTTAGATCCAGCAACAGGTGCGACCAAATGGTCATATACGAAGACGGAGTTTGCCGGTGTGGGTTCTACTCCAGCCATTGACAATAGAGGCTTTATCTATTTTGGAGATGATAGTGGAATATTTACTGTTCTTGATTCAGAAGGTAACTTGGTGTTCGAAATAAGTCTAGGTGTTAAAGTTTGGGCGTCAGCCACTATCGGTGATGATGGTACCGTGTATATCGGTGCTACACAGGAAGATAATACTGGCGTTTTCTATGCAATCAACTTTCATGCAGATAGTCCTGCTGATTCTTCATGGCCTATGCGTCATGGAAACAGACGACACACTGGCCGTTTATAAAAGTAACCTCTTCATACTTCTATTTGACAAAGGGACCAGCGGTCCCTTTGTTTTTTAACCTCACATTGTGGGGTTTATTCCCCGATGCTTGCATCGAATAAAAAGAAATTATCTAACCTCATACCTCGCGAGCTTGCTCCTAGGTTTTTGATTTTATCAAACTAAACATGTTGTCAATATTCAATGGAATTGGGAAGGAGCGATGGGCTGTTTTTTTATCCATCACCTTTGGTTACGGCTTTTATTATGTAACGAGATTGAGTTTTAATCTTGCTAAAAACGCCATGGTCGAAGAGGGTGTATTTACTACCTCGGAGATTGGCTACATAGGATCCGCTTTGTTTTTCACTTATGCTGGAGGAAAGTTGATTAATGGCATGATTGCCGATCGCGTCAATGTGCGTTACCTGATGTCTATAGGTTTGATAGTTTCCTCTTTGATCAATATTTCCCTAGGTTTTACGGAAGGATTTCTTGCCTTTGCGATACTATGGGGGCTCAATGGCTGGTTCCAGTCTATGGGAGCACCCTCAAGTGTCGTGAGTATTTCTCATTGGTTTGGAGGAAAAAATAGAGGGAGTTTTTATGGGATGTGGAGTTCCAGTCACAATATTGGTGAAGCGGCTACATTTCTTGTTACCGCAGCTGTTGTGTCCTACTTTGGGTGGCAAGCAGGCTTTCAAGTGGCGGGTATAAGTTCTCTTTTTATTGCTGTTTTAGTATTTGCTTTTTTGAGACCAAATAAGGATAAAAGGCACGTTTCTAGGGACAAAAGTAAAGGTTCCTTAGTCTCTTTACAATTGTCTGTTTTTAAAAATCCGAATGTTTGGGTATTGGCACTGGCCAGCGCTTGTTTTTATATCACTCGATATGGAATCAATTCTTGGGGCGTATTTTTTCTGCAAAATGAGAAAGGTTATACACTGCTGGAAGCAGGGTCAATTATCTCTATAAATGCGATCGCTGGAATAGCAGGAACATTCTTTTCAGGAATAATTTCCGATACCTTTTTTAAGGGGCAAAGAAATATACCCGTCCTTCTTTTTGGAATGATGTATACGCTAGCAACTGCCTTATTTGTATTTTCTCCAGCCAATGTTTTTATAGACTCTTTGGCTATGGTGTTATTTGGATTATCATTGGGCGCATTGTTGGTTTACTTAGGAGGGTTAATGGTCGTAGACATTTGTCCAAAGGAAGTATCAGGTACGGCGCTGGGCTTTGTTGGTATAGCCAGTTATATTGGCGCTGGTCTTCAAGACATCACGAGCGGAATTTTCATTGAAAATGGCGCTGAGGTCGTAGAAAATATCAATACCTATAATTTTGATCAAGTGAAGATTTTTTGGGTATTGGCAGCATTCGTTTCTATGATTCTCCCATTATTCATTTGGCAGGTGAAGCCAAAAGAATAGCAGACTGAACTTACTGTTTTTAAAGGCATATCATTTCAATTAAACCTATTTTAACATATGAAACCTATTTCTCTCAAATCAATATTTAGCCATAATTTCCTTTTACTGATCGTTTTTTATCTGCTCATATATAGTGTATCTGCTCAACCAAGCCAAAGTGATGAGTTAAGAACCAAGCTGTTGAGTAAGGATCGGGACTATGTTTTTGTTATCGCGCATAGGGCTGATTGGCGCAATGCACCTGAAAACTCTATAGAAGCTATCGAAAGCGCAATAGCTATGGGCGTGGATATGATTGAAATAGATGTTCGGAAAACAAAAGACAATCAATTGGTTATTATCCATGATAAAACATTGGATCGAACAACCGATGGATCAGGTTACATTTCTGATTGGACTTTGGACTCACTTAAAACCCTTCACCTAAGAAATGGACAAGGACGGGTAACAGGATTTACTATTCCCACACTCAAAGAAGCCCTAATGGCAGCTAAAGGAAAAGTCTTAATCAATCTTGATAAGAGTTATGATCATTTTGATCAAGCGTATCAAATTAGCAGGATTCAAGTTATAAGTGCAAAACTGGTGTTTGATTTATTTTATGTGCGAATACCTGCTCAGGTGATTGAAAGTTATATCTTTTCCTAGGTCTTTGGTTCAGTTTGGTCTCAATATCCTTGATG
>Ga0208646_1000111_pt1 | contig 58855 bp, 48 predicted proteins | sample AntAceMetag02UK8_FD_184762 | JGI IMG/M metagenome (GOLD analysis project Ga0208646, IMG submission 184762) | Saline lake microbial communities from Ace Lake, Antarctica - Antarctic Ace Lake Metagenome 02UK8 (SPAdes) (version 2) | ecosystem: Environmental > Aquatic > Non-marine Saline and... | reverse complement strand
TTGACAGTACAACAATTAGCAATCAAATTTGGCGATAGATTACCGCTCGATTTGATCAGCCAGCCTTTGTAATGAGGCGATGATCATCGAGATCCATACTGCCAGACAGACTTTAATTTACACTACCTAATCCTGTAGATATTTCATCGCCAACGCATTTGGAGGGGTACCAATCGGTGTACCTAGTCCACCGATATTGGCTGCTATCGGAATGCAAAGAACAAAACCAATTTTACCTTTATCTTTTACATCCATCCCTGCAAGTACTGGCGCCAAAATGGAAAGCATCATGGCTGTAGTCGCCGTATTAGACATAAACATTGAAAATATTGCTGTTATAATCATCAACCCTAACATCACCCATTGGGGCTTGGTCCCAAAAGGTTTAATAAATGTTTTGGCCATGACCTGATCTAGCTTGTATTTTGTCGCGGCAATGGCAAGAAAAAAACCACCAAGAAATAGAAAGATAATTGGAGATGCGAAAGTTCCTAATACCTCTTTATAATTAAGTAATTGGCCCAGCTCTTTGCCAGATTCAGAGTTTAAAATTAAATTCAGCCCTCCATCAGAAACTAAAAGTAACTCAAGCAGTATGATCAATACAGAAGTTGCGAAGATTGGAATGGGTTCAACTATCCAAAATATTGCCGCAATCGAAAAAATAAAAATAACCCGATGTTGAACAACTGTGAAATTATCAAATAACAAATAATCCGCTGGTAGTAATATGATTAACATTGGGATAACTAAGCATCCTAATACTTTAAGAATTGATGAGTAAACTTTTAATTGGTGTTTTAAAAGCTCATACTTCTTCGTCTGAAGCAAAATTCGCTTCGCAGTTGGTGAAGACATACTGCCAAAAAATTTCCTTCCTTGCTCTTTGAAAAAATTATTTTTATTAGACAAATTCATATTTCATTATTTGAAAATCTTTTGCGAAAATAGCCTAGCATTCAACGTTAAGACAGTTAATCCATCATAGGATCAACTGATTCTAATCACAATGCCACCTATACAAACATAAAATTGAACCAATGGATGAATTATTAAGCGTTTATTAAACTTATATTAGAAATTCGAAAAGATATTTATGCAAAACATAGACTATAAAGAAGCGTATTTACCGGTTGATCAGGATTTTGAAATTATTTTAACCTCTTTGATAAATGAGGGAAATTCAGGAAAAATTCATTTTTTCAATTCAAATAATCAAGTTGATGATGTCGCAGGACTATTAACTTCTTTAGAAAAAAGTGGAATCGAAAGGTGGTTGGTAGTAGATGAAACTAGAATACGGATGGACAAAATAATTACCGTTTTAGGTAAACCTGGGCCGTGCTATGATCATTATATCAGCTTTGCGAATGCTTGTTTGACATGTGAAGACTTAGGACAGTTCTAGCACCCATATCCCTTAGGATACCACAGATTTCCAATGGTTTCTGAATATCGGCTTGCTTCTGCTAGTAGCGTCAACAAATTTTTACCGATTCCTCTTAAAAACTGGACTAGATATGTAGCATTTTTTAAGTTGTAAAATTCATTGCTGGTTTTAACTTATGATCAAATTTAAGCGAGTATCCGATTCCTTTTTATTGCCTTTATCAAAATAAAAACCGATTCTTAAACAATGATCTTCATCCATTAGATAAATCAACTATTTTCGCTTGATATGCCAGATTTTAAAAAATACTATACCATTACTGCCCTTCCCGAAGAAGTTTTTGCTGGATTAACTTTTAAACCCACCATTGAACTATGGACTGGATTTTCAGCAGAGTTTAAGCTAGAGAAAGGCGCAGAGTTTTTCATGTGGGACGGTGATATTGCTGGAGAAATCATCGATTTTGAACATGGAAAAATGCTACAAGAAAAATGGCACTTTGGCGACCAAGAAGAGGACTCAATCGTGACTTTAAAGTTTCATGACCATAAAAAAGGTACCTCATTGGAGGTAAATCACACGAATATTCCAGCGGAATCTTATGATGACATAGTTGATGGTTGGACCAGTGTTTTTATGAAAGAATTAATTGATTTTTATAAGGAATAGACTCTTTAGAACCTCACTTCTTTAACCAAACCATTTCATATGCGTTCAAGCTGCCGTCAAACTTTGAATGAGCTATTAGGTCAACTAAATCTATAAAATCTGGCATCTCGATAGATGCATTCGTCAAATTAAATAGGCAGATAACAGCGTCGGTATCATTTCTCCTTTCAATAGCAAAAACACCATTAACAGTCTCTGGAAACGAAAAATTAGCATAAGGATCAAATACGCTTTGTTTTTTTCTAAGATCTATCAATTCGCAGAGTTGACTATAAACACGATTTCTTGTGGAGCCTATTAGGTTCAACTCCTTCTCCAATAGATCAAACGGCAACTTTTCTCGGTTGATTCTTCGATTAATACCTGACTTTTCAACTCCACCAATATCATTTTGGGAACCAAAAAATGAATGAAAATAAATAGCAGGTAAGCCAGGCATGGCCAGCACAATGCCATGCGCCAATACCATTCTCTTAATAGCTAGCTCTTGATCTCTTTCTACTCCGTGTAAAAGGCTGAGATAATTACAATTTAATTCATAAGGGGATTGCGTACCATCAATATTCGATTTATAAGATACACGACCTCCGTTTGATACTACAGCATCTGTAAGAACACCAATTTCATCAGCAGATAAGATTCCAGCAACTGGCCTCACGCCCACACCGTCATGACTTGCCAAAAAATTAAAAAAACACACTTGAGTACTTGGGAGCGCTAAAGATTGAGCCCATGTGATCAATTTCATTGTATCGCCAGCTAAAATACTATAAGCAAGTAATGGAGGAAGGGTGAAGTTGTAGACCAAATGCGCCTCATTAAACCCATTTCCATAATAAGAAATATTTTCTATGTGCGGCACATTCGTTTCAGTAATAAGCAAGGTGGACGGGGCAAGCTCTTCAATTACTTGTCGCATAAGCTGTATAAGTTGGTGCGTTTGATTCAAGTGAATACAAGTCGTCCCTAACTCTTTCCACATAAATCCGATAGCATCCAATCGGATTGCTCGGGCGCCATTTTGTATATAAAAAAGCAGCAAGTCAAGAATATTAATCAGCACTTTTGGGTTAGCGAAGTTAAGGTCTACTTGATCCTTGCTGAATGTTGTCCATAAGAAGCGTTCATTCCCGCCTACATCTACAAATGAATGTACCAATGGCAATGTTCTAGGCCTTGTAACCAAACTAAAATCTTGATTGGGATCAACTTCTACAAAGTAATCCTTAAAATCAGGATCGTTATTCAAGTACTTCTCTAACCAAATAGACTTTTGGGATATATGATTAATGACACCATCAAACATTAAATCAAAATCCTCCGAAAATGAGGCAACATCCTCCCATGAACCCAGTTCTGGATCAACTTCGTAGTAGTCAATAACAGAAAAGCCATCATCAGAGGAATAAGGGTAAAAAGGTAATATGTGTACCATACTTATCTGCTCTTTGGCCCACTTTCCTAAAAATGCCCGTAACGATGATAATTTAGAATGTTCCTCCCCTATTACTTGATCACCATAAGTGATGAGTAAGACATCTTTCTGACTCAACTTTTTTAAGGACTGATGTAGGTTCAGCTGATATTTCTTTTGTAGCTCTTCAATTTCAGAAATAATCTTTTCCGAACCAGATTTACCATAAACTGATTGTATCAATTGTTGCTTTGTCATTTTAAAAAAATTGAGCTATTGAGATACTGATTACAACTATAAAGACGAAAAATCCAAGGAGAATTAAGGTATCTCTAGACCAAAATGAATCAATATCCGTTTGAATCATCTCCACCCTTTTTTCAGGAGCTACGATCACCAAACTTGCGATATAAGCCACAGTTAAAGTAACTAATGCACCTATGGCATTCCACCAAAACCAGAAGATATTATCGCCAACCACCAACCATAAAAAAACATTACCCCCTACGCCCGCCACCAGACCAATGTTGATTCCCTTTGCATGAATTTTTTTTATTTGAATTGCAGCAAAAAATGTCGCGAGTATTGGCCCGAAAAATACTGAACCTATTTTATTAATCGCCTCAATCACCGTATCGGCAATATTGCCAGTAAAAAAGGCTAGAACAATACATACTACACCCCAAAATAAAGCAGTATATCTCGAGTATTTCATATACTGCTCATGGGAAAGATTTTTTCCATGTGCTAAAAAATCCTCTGTCGTTACGGCGCTCAAAGAGTTAACTGCTGAGCTTAAAGAGGACATGGCAGCAGACAAGATCGCTACGATTAATATGCCGATGATCCCATGAGGTAAATAATCTCTTATGAAAATTGGCATCATCAAATCAGGTTTGTTAGCAGGTATTTGACTGATAAATTCTGGCGTTGCATAAGCAAACGTCCCCAATACTAATCCCATCACACAATAGCTCAATGTCAATGGAAATCTAAGTAAACCATTAAATAAGATTGTCTTTCTGACTGTACCCAAGCTATTTGCTGACAATAGTCTTTGAACTTGACTCTGATCTGTACCATAATACGAAGCATACAAGAAAAACCCACCAATAAGCATGGGCCAAAAGCCGAATGATTGTCCTTTCTGAAAGCCCAGCGATCCAAAATCAACAGCATTTAGCCTGGATCTATCCACTTGCGCTACAAAATTCTCCCAGCCACCTAAATAACTTAAACCATAACCTAGACAAATAATTATGCCTCCAAATAGAATAATCATTTGTATCATGTCACCATATACAACCGCCTTCATCCCTCCTTGATAAGAGTAAATAACGGTAATCACGCCAATGGCAATTACTGTCTGCCAAAAAGGAATACCCATCACACTGGTCAGAATCAACGCCACAGCATATATCATTACACTAGTTGCAAACGCTCGACTTATTTGAAATACCAAACTCAGAAGCAATCTTGTAGATCGACTAAATCTATTTTCCAAAAACTCATAAATGCTCACCACGCCAGACTTATAAAGCGCTGGAATAAGAAACGTGCCAAGAAAAATCATAGCGAGAGGCACTGCAAATTCATAACTCAACCATTGCAATCCCCCACCGACACGCATTCCCACAAAAGCCGGGGCAGAAATAAAGCTGATTGCTGATAGTTGTGTTGCCATCACAGAAAGACTCAATGGAAACCATCCAAATGATCTGCCTCCAAGGAAATAATCTTTTTTGTCCGATTGATTTTTAAACACATAACCCAGTCCTAGAAATGCGACTGAGTAAACAAGTACAATGGTATAATCGAGCGTATTCATGGGAAAGAGTATTGTTTATTCACACGCCAATATAATATAAAGTGATTATTTTACTCAAAAAAACGTAGAATGAAGTCGTTCCTATTTTTAATCGTAGCAATTTTTTATTCCACTGCGCTATTTTCTCAAGAGATTTCAAGTCCTGAAATACAAATAAAACAAGCACAAATGGTCCTCTTAGCGGCCAATGCTAAAGACGCCACTGTTTTTGGCTACAATAAAGAAGGTATTCTAGTCACATTAAAAAAAGGGACGAACGAGTTGGTTTGCTTGGCCGATGATCCTTTTAAATCAGGATTTAGCGTAGCTGCGTATCATCAAGCACTAGATCCATATATGGCACGTGGAAGGGCATTGAAAAAAGAAGGGAAAAAATTCAATGAAATATTCAAAATTCGAGGTGAAGAAATAAATGCTGGCTTATATAACATCCCTGATAAAAGCACCTTGTACGTAATGACTGGTGAGTTTGATGAGAATCAAAATCCTACTAAGACATATTTAAGATACGTTATTTACGTTCCTTTTGCCACAGCGAAAAGCACGGGACTTCCTACTAGCCCAGTAACGCCAGGTGGACCATGGATTATGGATCCCGATACTTACAGAGCCCATATTATGGTAAACCCAAAAAACAGTAATTAAAAAAACCTGCAATATTTGTTTTTCTTATCTAGAAAACCAAAAAAAATACATATTTTTGGTAGTATTTAATAAAAAAAACCAAAATATTGTAATGCTAGAAGCGGCGAGAGATTCAGTGAATTATAAAGAAATGATCGAAAAAGTCATTAAAAGTGTAGAAAAACAAGGATATAAAGAAATTAAGGCAGATCACGAGGATTATGAAATGCCACACTTACTCGTCAACCAATCAACAGATATAGCTTTCACCCCAGATGTTTCTGCTAAAAAGAATGAAGGCCAAGCATACTTTGAAATTGCTACCAAAGAAAAAGATACCATTCAGTTAATCAACAAATGGAAATTGCTGGAAACTTTGGCTCATATGAAAAAAGGATCTTTTCAACTATTCGTACCACACGGACACATGAAATTTGCTCAGGATATGATAGAAGCACATAAAATCAACGCGAAATTGGTGAAGATTTAAAAATATTTGATTGTCAAAATCAAAAAGGGTGATTCTTACGAATCACCCTTTTTTTTTCGCAAATCAATGATGTATTTTTCTAAATCAAGAACCTCAGAGCAAGCTTGCAAGGTATAAAGCCAGATGACTCAATTTTATTCAACGCAAACATTAGGCAAATAAAACCGATCTGGAAATTAACATTTTTCCGTTATAATTTATAACGCTATCAACCTCAATTCACTTTCATTGTCAAACAATACATTTCCCTCATTCACAATTGCCGTTGCTCCAGAGTAGTAATCTTTTACTTCAATGCCATTTGCAAATACATTACCCACATTTACAATTTTAGTTTTATCCATGGAAACAACCACCGCATCACTATAATCGCCCTCACTGAAAGATCGTTTAAAAGTATAAGGAGTTGGCACAATCATTTCGTGTTTCCCCGCACCAATACTTGGGTGATCTCTTCTAAATTGACCTAATTTTTGCCAATGTACCAAAGTAGATTGCATATTTTTATTGGTCTTTAGTTCTTCCCAAGGCATGAAGCTTCTTAATGTAGCATCGCCGTTAGCCTCTTCCTGGAACAACTTTCGTCCCAACTCATCGCCATAGTATACCTGAGCACCACCGGGCACCAACATGAGCATCGTTCCAAAATCTCTTATTTGCACTCTCTCGCGATCCAAAACAGTACCGTCATCATGCGAAGCGATATAATTAATTGTCGTAAGTCCTTCCCACTCTGGGCTATTTAAAATGTTGCTGTAAGTAGAGAAAACTTCTTCCGGATCTTTGATAACTTCTCTTTTAAAAGCAAAATTGATTAGGCTGTTAAACCCCTGAGCATAATAATCGATTTTCTCTCCCCCACCGTCCATAGTGAATTCCTTATTGTAAATAGCATAGTTATATACCTCTCCTAAATAAAAAATATCTAAGTCGTCTAGTTTTGCCTCCTCATTTTCTGCTTTCCAATCCTTTAGTGCCTTCGCAACAAGTTCATAAAGCTCTCCCCAAACACTTTCTTCTACATGCTTGACCGTATCTACTCTTAACCCATCAATGCCAAACGCTCGCACATAATCCGCGATCCATTTCATAATGTAGAATCTTGGAGCTCGGGGTAATCCTGTTTTCATGAAAAAATCGTTCAACTCTCGCATTTCCTGCTCATATCTCCCTTCCTCTTTCCACTTTGCAACCAATAGATCAGGCAACTCAACTTCTACATCCGAATTGGTTAAGATGTCAGGTAGGTTTTCAACAAGCGTACAACTTATGGTCGATTCATAACTCTGGTAACTGCATTGAGGCCCTGTTCTTACCCAGTCGTCATTGTATTTCGGATCAAACTCGGTCACCGGTCCTGTATGATTGAGCACTAAATCAAAAACGATTCTTATGCCACTTGCATGTGCTTTTTCTATCAGCTCTGCCAACTCGGACATTGTCCCAAAGTTAGGATCGAGATTTGTCCAATCACTCATCCAATAGCCATGAAAAGCATATTGCCGTCCGTAACCTTCATCAACGGATCCTTTGACCTGTTCGAAAACTGGCGTCATCCAAATGGCGTTTATTCCTAGATCTGTAAAATAGCCTTCCTCCAGTTTTTGGATAACTCCTTTAATATCACCGCCCATAAAACCTCGAAGCTTTGCCGCATCGTCTTTACGGTTAAATGACCAGTCATTAGTTGTATCACCATTGTTAAACCTATCGGTCATCAGGAAATACATATTGGCATTTTGCCAAGTAAAAGGGGTACGCTTTTCAGTCTGCGATTCAGATGTTTTCTTTGGTGCTTCGCAAGCGAAAAAAGCGAGTATTAAGACAATTAGGGGTACAAATAATCTCATGAGGAAAGGTTGTTTTTTATTAAATCAACACCGAAGCTAGTAAAGAAGAATTAAACAGCCTTTATCAACTGTATTCCCCCTTTTTCAATCGTTATCATTCGGTTTTTATAGAGCACACCTATGGCCATTTTGAAATTACGCTTACTCATTTGCACAGCGTCTTTGATATCATCTGGCGATGACTTATCCCCAACGGAGAGATTTCCACCATTTAACTTTAATAAGTCCAATATCTTTTGGGCATTAGGCTCCATTTTCTCTAGCCCAATGGGCTCTAAAGAAATATCAATTTTACTATCCTCTCTTATCTGACGAACATAGCCAATCGTGCGCACGCCTAGTTCAATGGTCTTAAAAACATCATTATAAAAAATCAGTCCCTTATATTGATTATCAATAATTACGGTATAACCCACTTCACCTCTTTCAGCGACAAGGATACTGACTTGATCTCCTTCATCTAATTCAATTTCCTCTCTCTCCAAAAATCGATTAAAATGTGTGGATGCTACCAAGCGATCTGTAAGCTCATCGAGGTACATAAATACAAGGTAAGTTTCTCCCACCTTCATATCCTCTTGTTGCTCTTTAAATGGCACTAGGAGATCTTTTTCCAAACCCCAGTCAAGCCAAGCTCCCGGACCGCCAATTTGCCGTACCGTTAAAAAGCCAAACTGATCGCACATCAATTTTGGTGTCATCGTTGTAGCAATTAACCGATCTTCATGGTCTTTATAAATAAAGACTTCAATCATCTCATCAATTTGCACTCCTCTAGGAACCCATTTCAAGGGCATCAAGATTTCCTCAACATCATCACCAACATACATCCCAAAATCGGTGTATTTGATTACTCGAAGTGTATTTAACTTACCTATTTCAATCAATGAAAGTGACATATCTTTGTGAATAAGCCGCAAAGGTATTTATTTAATAATGCCTGAATTAACTTCGCAGCATAATTCGATAAACAACAAAGTTTTAAATAATTAAGATATGAGAACAGCAGAAATCCAAACACAAAAAGGCACAATGAAAATTGAGTTTTTCGAAAAGGATGCTCCAAAAGCAGTACAAAACTTTATTGACTTAGCTGAAAAAGGTTTTTATGATGGTTTAACCTTTCACCGGGTCATTCCTAACTTCATGATTCAAGGTGGTTGCCCAGACGGAACAGGCGCTGGTGGCCCTGGTCATACTATTGACTGTGAGTTAGATGGAGAAAATCAATATCACGACAAAGGTGTACTATCTATGGCGCATGCCGGAAGAAATACGGGCGGTTCTCAGTTCTTTATTTGTCATAATAGAGATAACACACAGCACTTAGATCGCCAGCATACTGTATTCGGCAAAGTAGTTGAAGGACTCGATGTTGTCGATAAAATAGGCCAAGGCGATACCATGAAAAAAGTTACTATCTCTGAATAATTCAAATTGAACCTTCAGTTTAAAAAAACCTGTCTTTTGATTCTTTTAAAAAATACAATAGTCAGGTTTTTTTATACGCCAAATACGAAGACCTTTATGCCAAACTTCCAACCCTAAACACATTGCCCAGTTGACAAAACTTGGCCTCCTATTCGACTTGAATATTGATTTCTTGTTGTTCTTTAGTTAAGAAATTCAAGAAAAATGCTTGCTGGGTGTTGACTAGTTTTAACTGGATATAACCAAGCCAGAGATTCGCTAGTGAATTAATCTGCCACTCTTTTAATGCTCCTTTTTTATTTCTCAAAGTAATAACCGACTTGACGGATGTAAGACCCACACTTTCAATTTCTGTTAGTCGCTGTTCATACTCCTTGGCCATATACCAGCTCTCCAGCTCATGAGTAAAGCGCATTTCCTGACTATTGAATGATTCTTTTAGGGCTGATTTTTTGGCTTTTTGTTGGGTTTGCTCCTCAATGAGCTCCAGTTTCTCTCTTTTTAAATCAGGCTTCTTTGAATTAAACAAAGGCAAGGTCACTCCAATTTGATATCCCAGATGATCATTGAAATTATTTCCTCTATCAATATCATATTCTGCTTGCACGAAACCAATATTGCTCCATGCCTCCGCTTTATCTATAGAATACAAGGATTCTTCCAACCTTAACTCCTGATCAAACAATTGCAACTGCGAATTGCTCTGCTCAAAGGAAAAAATATCAGCTGCCATCCCTTCAACTGACACTATTTCCGTAGAATCAATCTTAGTGGATATGGAAGAACCTATTCTTTCAGCAATTAAAAAAGAATTCACTTTGTATCGGTGCAATAGGTTTTGCTTTTCGATTTTTAAGTTGAACAAGTCATCTTCAATATTTATCAAATCTTCAATCACCTTGTCGTTAGCTTCTTCTAAAACGATACCTCTGATTTTATGAAGAAAGACAATAGCGCTATCCGTATGAGTCATTCGCATTTCTAATCGAACTCGCTCGACTATTAAACCCATTCTTTGCTCTAGTATCTGCTTTAATCGAACTTCTTGACGTAACACCAGTGTTTCATTCAAAATCTTTTGATATCGCTTATTGGCTACTATCTCTAATGGATTAATCAAACCAAAGCGCATTCTATACTCCTCAATTGATGCATCATTTCTCGTGCGTACACGAAAATCAACATCCCTAAGCCATGGAGAATTAAAATTATTATCATTAAGAAAAGCCTTTGATGCGGCTATCTCTTCATATTCAAAATCAGAGACGGGCGCTTCCAACAAGGACTGAATAATTGACTGAGCGTGGACTGAAGAGTTTGCCAGCAATAGTAGAATGAAAATAATCCGCATATTATTCAACGTCTATTGGGTAGACGTACACTTTCTCTCCGTTCAAAAACCTATTCTCCGGCGATATCTGCACGAAGACTTCCTGTCCATAGCTTTTTATCGTTTGAAATGGCTCAATTTTCGTTGGGTATTCTGTTATTCTGGAGCCCACTTCGATGATCGTGCCTGACACTTTATACCTTCTTTTGTCCGACGATACCCATACTTTATCTCCTTCTTTCGCCGAATATTTGATTCGTTCATTCATGAATGCTTTGATCAACGTTGGTTTAGACTCATAAATGGACAGTAATGATTTGAATGGAGGCACCAACTCATCAAGTTGGACATTGACCGAACCGACAGTTCCTTTGAACCTAGCAAACCTTTTCAAACCTTCTAATTCTGCCTGGAGAGAGTTTATTTCTTGATCAAGAAATCTTAACCGTGCCAAAATAACCAATTCTTTATCCTCATATCTTGCAACCAGCAAGGCTATTTGCTTGGATTTTGATTCAAATAAATTGGCTTTCTCCCGTGATAATTGAGCCTTTCTTTGCACCAACAAAGAATCCTCCATCGTGGATCCTATTTGGCCACTGTATAGTTTTCTAACACTTTTCCCGACATTTTGAATTTGCTTCAGTTCAAAATCAAGTTCTTCAACCTGCGCATCGATTTTTCCAACTTTTTCCTCCGTATCCAAATTGAGAATTCTCAACTCCAATAACTTTTGCCTACTATTCGCTTCTATCTCTGAGGAAAGATTTGCCTTTTCCGTTAATCTTTTCTCCATGTCTAGATCAAGGTCAGGTCTGACCACTTCTAGTAAGAACTCTCCAATTTCAACTTCTTGGCCTGATACAACCGACAGTTTCTTGACTATCACTGGCTTCTGATAACTTACTGCAGTTACTTGTGAGTCTACAATAGCTACCATGGCTTGGGTTCCATCTTTGAACAAAAATGAAGTGATGATAAGACTGATAACCAATACGATCAATATGATATAGAATAAGTACTTTTTCATCACATTGGTTCTTCTATGACTCTTTCAATGATTCTGAAATCATTGACCAATACTTTCATTTTCTCTGCTATATGATGCCAATCTACCTCTTTCGGTATCTCACACGTATAATCATATTTGATCCCATTTTCCCGTGTCCTTATTTCTACTAATACAATGTTTATAACAAACGCTGATAAGGTCTCATAGGCATTGTCAAAGCTCTGAGTATCATCGACTACAAATTCTATTTTATCCGTAAATACAGGAATGTGACCAAAAGGAGAATAATGGAGAAGAAAAACAGCCGCACAAAAGATAGAAGTTCCAGCCAACGCTATAGAATAGCCATAAACACCAGTCGCTATACCTACCGACAATGCGGCAAACATGAAAATGATGTTTCTCGTATTCTGAAACTGTGTTCTAAATCGAATAATAGCCACGACACCAATTATCCCAAAACCGATGGCAATATTATCTCCCACAGCCATCAAGATCATATTTGTTACGATGGAGCTTAATACCATCGCCTGAAAAAAGCGATTTGGAAAACCACTGCCCTGATGGGTAAGGCGATAAGTTAGCGCGACAACCGAGCTAAGGACAAGAGCCAGCAATAGAGAAAAGATGGCTACCTCGAATGAAGGATACTCATAGTATTTATCCCCTTCGAGCATTTGATCAAACATACTTTCTAATATTAATTCAGCGTGAATTTAAAGTTAAAAATTTAAGTAATTAGTCGAAAACCATGAATTAAAAGAAGGTGATTCAAACAGCTTCTAATTTTTCCCTCTTTTATCTGCTTTTGCTAATTTCTCTGAAGTGATGCTTTACATGCGCTAGCAACCAATAAATAACTTCTCGTAAATTGAATTTTTAGATCTTCATGGCAGGTGGCACCCTAATTTTAAAAGCATATGAACCTCGGTAAGTGCTCAATGCACTCTTCGATATTTGCATTATAATCCGGCCAATACATTTACGGTTCATCACCAATTTTTTTTAGAGCAAGAACCTTGGAGCAAGGTCGCGAGATAGGAAGGTGGATAATTGCTTTTTATTCGATGCAAGCATCAATGAAAAGTGCCCACAAGATGGGATACAAAATCAAATAGTAAACCTTTAAAAATATGGAGAAGAAAATCCAGGACAGTTCCTTCGCAAGAGTAATTATCCAAAGGACTATCCACCGAACAGATACTGCATGATAAAATATTTCTCTCTTTAGCTCAACTAAAGCATAAAGTCATTTGGCTTGAAATCCTTTCTTTTGTGGTTCAAAAGCTAAATATTAAAGTGGATTATCTCTAAGCGAGTAACCAAAAATTAAAAAGAGATTTAATCAAAGTGCGATCGAACTGGATGACTACTGGTTTGGAACAATGTCCAAAACATCTGCTAGAAACTCATAGGTCTTTTCAGAAACTTCGTCCACAATGTCAGATTGGATAGAAGAAGTCATCACATGCCTTTCCGCATTAGGAAAGGCAACAAACTGCTTTTTATCCCTAGGGGTTGAAGATATGTCATCAAACCACCTCATGGCTGCTACTGAGACACTTTCATCCTGCATACTATCATTTTTATAATAGTAGCCAAGGAAATAAGGCTGATCTACCTTGCTTAGCACCTCCTCGGTCATTGTTTGATCAACTAATTTCTGCAGCGCTATAATACCTTCTGTTCTATAAGTATGTGTCCAATATCTGTCCTTATCGTTTAGCGGCTCTCCTTCAATTTTCCATGTCTTGTATTTCCCTTGTATTTGGTAGGTGAGTTCCTTTCCCCAAGGCCCAGTGACTAGAGTTGCCATTTTATTAGCAAGGGCGATGTTTGGAGAATACATTAGATTAATATCAATAATTTCTTTGTTTTCTGAAGAAAGGTAAAGCGCCAAAGTACTGCCCGTCGAACAACTCAAGACGATCACATCCTCCCCCATTGCCTGAGCAATAATGATAGCTGCTTTCGCGGATTCAATCCAATCATTTGGTTGAATGGTAGCGAATGATTCTTTTGAGTCAAGACCATGACCGGCCAATAATGGGACATATAAGTTATAGCCGTATTTTTTAGCAAAATTGATGTGTAAAGGATATCCTTCCTCTGGACTGGCCGTAAATCCATGGAGATACACCACTGAGTAGCGTGTTTTTTGAGGAATACTGTCCGCCCAATACAACCTTGATTCATTGTTTGGCTTTAAATTATCAGGCTTAGGGGTGTGTTTAACTAATGAGTCTACTTCACTCAAGGAGTATTCTTTAAGCTCAATTCTAGCATTTGCTAGCTCATCGAAGCTTGGCCTTGGACCTAGGTAATACACACTTATTGCAATTAGTAGGAGGGCAATAATGGTGAGGAAAAAAACTTTTATAAATTTCATAAAAAACCCATTGAAAACGGGCTAAAATTAATGATTTAATTTCTAAACTAGCCTACAGTTAGAATATCACCGTCTCTAGCGACGCTTACTCGTGCTAGATTACGTGTTGCTGGTCCTTTTACAACTTCTCCTATCGTATTGAATGCCGAGCCATGACAAGTGCAAACGGCATTTGCTCCAAAAGACCAATCTCGTGAGCAACCAGAGTGGGTACAAACACTAGTAAATGCGCTTATGGTTCCTCCTACATTCACCAATAAAATATTACGACCTGGATGGAGCACCCAACCGCCATCAGCTGACAATGAACCAAAAGAAGCATTATTAAGATCTACTGTTTTGTCTATTGTTGATCCCCCGCCTGATGGAGCCGGATTATCATCTTCGCTACAAGATGCAAGTGTCAAACCAAAAGACGCCAACACAGTCGCTGCACTTGCTGATTTTAAGAATTTTCTCTTATCCATTGTTTCTCTTTATTTGTGTTAAGACAACAAAACAACTCAAATGTTTTGTACACTTATTCATAGTTCACAATTTGTTAACCTAGGAAAAGTGATTTTTTTATTGTTCTTGAGGTATTTTACCTAGAGAAAGTCTATTTTTGCGCTCTTTTTAAAAGCTTATGACAGATATTAGAAATATAGCGATTATCGCTCACGTTGACCATGGCAAGACAACTTTGGTTGATAAAATTATTTATGCCGCACAGGCAAATGATTCAAAAAGAAGCCAAGACAACAACGATCTTATTTTAGATTCAAACGATCTAGAAAAAGAAAGAGGAATTACTATTCTTTCAAAAAACGTGTCTGTCGAATACAAAGACGTAAAAATCAATATTATTGACACTCCTGGTCACGCAGATTTTGGTGGTGAAGTGGAGCGTGTTCTTAGTATGGCTGATGGTGTATTACTATTGGTAGATGCGTTTGAAGGTGCCATGCCTCAAACAAGATTTGTGCTTGGCAAGGCTTTATCGTTGGGACTCAAACCAATTGTTGTTGTCAACAAAGTTGATAAAGAAAACTGCCGTCCGGACGAAGTGCACGAAGAAGTGTTTGATTTAATGTTCAATCTTGACGCTACGGAAGATCAATTAGATTTCAGAACATTATACGGTTCTTCGAAATTTGGATGGATGAGCCATGATTGGAATGATAAAACTGAAAATCTAGACGCGCTCTTAGATACTATTTTGGAAGTCATTCCAGCTCCTGAAAAGAAAGAAGGTGTGTTAAGAATGAAAATTACCTCTTTGGATTTTTCAGCTTTTACAGGACGAATTGCTATCGGTCGTATTCTTCAAGGATCAATCAAAGTTGGACAAAGTCTTGGTCTGACAAAAAGTGATGATACTATCAAAAGGGTTCGGATTAAAGAATTGCACGTTTTCGAAGGATTAGGAAAAAGATCTGTAGATGAAGTACAATGCGGAGATATTTGCGCTGTAACAGGTATTGAGGCTTTTGATATTGGTGATACCATTACTGATTTTGACAATCCTGAGCCGTTAGAAAGAGTAGGTGTTGATGAGCCTACAATGAATATGCTTTTCACTATCAACAACTCTCCATTCTTTGGTAAAGAAGGTAAATATGTTACCTCCCGCCATCTAAGAGATCGTTTAGAAAAAGAAACAGAAAAGAACTTGGCATTAAGAGTCGAGCAAACAGATAGCGAAGATAAATTTTTAGTTTATGGACGTGGGGTGCTCCACTTATCTGTTTTGATAGAAACGATGAGACGTGAGGGATATGAGCTTCAGGTAGGTCAGCCACAGGTTATTTTCAAGGAAATTGATGGCGCTAAACACGAACCAATTGAACATTTGGTGATCGATGTGCCTGAATCAGTTTCTGGTAAGGCCATAGAGTTGGTGACAAAAAGAAAAGGTGAGTTAACAGTGATGGAACCTAAAGGTGACATACAACACTTAGAATTTAACATTCCTGCAAGAGGGCTTATTGGATTAAGAAACCAAGTATTGACTGCCACTGCTGGTGAGGCCGTAATGACGCATAGATTTAGTAGTTACGAACTTTTCAAAGGTCCTATCCCTGAAAGACTCAATGGCTCATTAGTATCTATGGAAACTGGTCCGGGTACTGTTTATTCCATTGATAAATTGCAAGACAGGGGAATTTTCTTTGTCGATCCAGGAGAAGACTTATATACTGGTCAAGTGATTGGTGAGCACTCAAGATCTAACGACTTAGCTGTAAATATTCAAAAAGGAAAGCAGCTAACAAACATGAGAAAGTCAGGTACTGATAATAATGCAAAAATTGCACCTGCTAAAAAATTCTCGCTAGAAGAAGCGCTTGAATACATCAATAAAGATGAATATGTAGAGGTCACTCCTCTCTCACTTAGAATGAGAAAAATAACATTTAAAGCATAAAGAATACCTCCTTAGAACGAAAGCCCATCAAATTTAATTTGATGGGCTTTTTGTTTTTCCAACCATCAGTTTTAAATTCAAAAACAATCATCTTTGCAACTTGTATTTTGCGGAAGTCATATTACCCATTCCACTACCAGGCACATTCACTTATGTTGTCCCAAAAGATCAGTGGAATGAATCGTTGGTTTTAAAACGAGTGCTTGTACAATTCGGTAAGAAGAAAATTTATACAGGAATAGTCCACAGCGTTCATGCTAATGAGTCTCCGTATAATCCTAAAGAAATCTTAGAGGTTCTTGATGAAAATCCATTATTCACCGCAGTTCAAATGCGGTTTCTACAATGGATGAGCACCTACTATATGTGTACAATTGGAGAAGCAATAAATGCCGCATTGCCATCGGGTTTGAAAATCTCAAGTGAATCTTACCTTTCCATTAATTCTGAAATCGAAGTTTCTGAGTTGGACTTGACAGATCGAGAATTTGAAGTACTCTCCATTCTCAAACATGAGGATAAGAAATACGACGACCTTAACAAAGCACTAGATATCAAATCAAGCTATAGATATGTAAAATCACTTAATGAAAAAGGTGCATTAGACCTGTTTGAGCAAGTTAAGGACAAGTACATTCCAAAAACCGAGCAAAGGGTTCGTTTGGATGAAAAATTTCTTAATACCGATGAACTTGAAGCTTATGTCAATTCACTTGAAACCAAACCAAAACAGCAAAATGTATTGGTTAAGTATTTGGAAGCAATCAATCTCTTAGAGAATCCAAAAGCGAATATCAAAGGAATGCTCAAATCTGAACTTAAAAATCAGGTGAGCATATCGAGCATCAATACATTAATAAAAAACAGTGTCTTTCATGAATGGAATCAAGTAATATCGAGGTTTAAAGGCGTAGAAGTAGCCAAAGAACAGTTTCCTACACTAAGTAATATTCAAAAGGATGCTTTCGAATCCATTCTAGAACAATTTGAAAAGACAAATACGGTCCTCCTCCATGCCGTTACAGGAAGTGGTAAAACAGAAATCTACATTTCCATCATCGCTAAAGTATTGGCTTCAGGTAAGCAAGCCCTCCTCCTACTTCCTGAAATAGCATTGACTACTCAAATGATTCATCGGCTGTCCAAATACTTTGGGACGTCCTTTGGCATTTATCATTCTAGGTTTTCGGAAAACGAGCGTGTAGAAGTTTGGCAAAAAGTATTGGATGGTACTTTCAAATTTGTCGTTGGCGTGAGGAGTGCCGTTTTTCTTCCTTTTAGTGATATAGGTATCATTATTGTCGATGAGGAGCATGAGCCTTCTTATAAGCAGTATGACCCGGCTCCACGATATCATGCCCGAGACTCTGCCATTGTTTTAGCCAATCTATTTGGCGCCCATATATTGCTTGGGTCTGCCACACCAAGTTTAGAATCTTTTCACAACGCACTTAATGGCAAATATGGACTCGTAGAAATCACTAAGCGATATAGAAATGTCTCCTTGCCCGACATTGAGTTTGCTGATTTAATCCGTGAGAAAAAAAAGAAGTTGCTTAAAGGCAACTTCTCTAGTAGCCTTTTTAATGAAATTGAAATTGCTCTAGCCAAAAAAGAGCAGGTCATTCTTTTTCAAAACAGACGCGGATACGCCGCTTTTCTTGACTGTGACAGTTGTGGGCATGTTCCAAAATGTCCAAATTGTGATGTGAGTCTTTCTTACCACATGCATCAGAACCATTTGATTTGTCATTATTGTGGTTTTAAAAACGATATCATCAAGACATGCGATAGCTGTGGAGCCGACGAACTCAAAACCGTCAGTTTTGGAACAGAAAAATTGGAAGAAGAAGTAGAAATACTCTTTCCAAATGCTCGGGTCAGACGAATGGACTTAGATACGACCAGAAGTAAATACAGCTATCAAAGGATCATTAATGACTTTGAGAAAGGCGACATAGATATATTGATAGGCACTCAGATGGTCACCAAAGGATTAGATTTCGAAAGGGTCAATCTGGTGGGTGTTTTCGATACAGATAGAATGATACATTTTCCGGATTTTCGCTCACATGAGCGCGCATTTCAGTTAATGCAACAAGTAAGTGGTCGAGCTGGTAGAAAAACACAGGGTAAAGTCATTATCCAAACAAATGATCCAAAGCAACAACTACTCGCTTTCATTCAAAATCATGATTATCAAAGCTTCTATAGGACTGAAATTTTCGAAAGAGAGCAGTTTCAGTTCCCACCCTTTTTTCGGATAATCGCTATTACAATCAAGGATAAAAAAAAAGAGGCTGCTCAAGAAGCAGCTATTTTCTTTACAAAAGAAATTCGTAGGGCTTTAGGTCAGAGAGTTCAAGGTCCAACAGAACCCATTATTAGTCGAATAAGAAATCAATATTTATTTGAAGTAACAGTTAAAATTGAAAAAGAAGGTGCTAATCTTAAGGCAATTAAAGAATTCTTGCTTAATTCGCGCAATATGGTCATTAACCAACGTTGGTTTAAGAGTGTGAAAATTGTATTTGATGTCGATCCGGTTTAAAGAATTATTTTGGGTATTAGGAGCTTGGATAATGATTCAGTCATGTGATCCTTGTGATGACTGTGGTCAATCAATAGAATATAGCCCTTCTATTGACCTTATTTTTATCAATCAACGTGACTTCCTCCTTGTAGAGGACAGTATCGATCAGACGAATATTCTTTTGGATTCAATCGATAGTGTACAATCTGTTGTTTTGAGTACTATTGAATATTGGAATGATTCAATAGGTATAATACAAGCTGAAATTGATTCAGGTGACGTCAGTTTAGAAGACTATCTTTTGGAGTTGACCAACCTAGTCGATCTATTCGGAGATACGTTACTTCTCAACCTATTAAAAATCGATACGATCGATTCTATAAACTCCCTCATGGCAGGCATTAAAACTGATCTTTCGTCAGGCTTAATCAAACCACTCAAAATCACCATCATCAATAACGCCCAAGAGTTTGACTATGAAGACAGTGCCAAGACTTTCACACTCCCTCTAATCTTAAGTGAATCCATGACACGCTATGAAATTAACTTAGAAAGAGAAAGCTTTATGCTCGATGTAACTTATGAAACCGCAGAAGTTATTAATGAGCAGCGCCAAGTAACAGTCATTGCCTCGAATATTATTCCAACAACCGATACCTTTGACTCACTAACCTTTGAATGCAATAACAGACTAGAATGTCTCAACAATGAAACAGACGTTACTCTATATTTTTAGTTTTTTCATTTGTCTCTACTCTTATGGTCAAGATTCGACCATGGTGAATACGACTGATTCTCTTTTGGTAGAGCGTCTGCCGCTAGATACAGTCCTATCTGTGGTAAATACCGCCTTACCTTTAGATACCGTCATAAAAGCGAAGAAACCATTTCAAGCTTATCTTATTCTTGATTATGCCAAGCCCTTAGTTAGAGCGGTTAGTCCTGATCTAAAACATGAATTTGGCGGTGGTATTTTACTCTTTAATATTGTCAATATAGGCGCTACTTTTGGTCAAGCAGACATTACGCCTTCCCGCGCTATCGCAAATGGTTCTTACTCCTCAAAAGGCACTTATTGGAGAGGCGGAATAGGGCTCATAAATCAGTTTAAGCCCGAATCTAAAATTGGCATCAGTATCTATTATGGTAATTCAACATTTGAGGATCAAGGTCAATACAAAATACTCACCACAAGCACTGGTGAAACTTTTCAAGATCAATTTGAAAGAAAAAATCTTTCAGCAAACTGGTATGAAATTGTCATAACGAGTGAGAGTTGGTGGAGACTCAGAAAAGCAATTCCTGAATCAAAACTGAATAAACTTTTTGCGCTAGGATTTGATATTCGTTGGCGTAGAATGATCAATTATGATAGCTTCAGTCCAATTGATGTGCATACAGTTCCAGGTTATGGAACTGTGCTAAACGAAAGCGTCGTGGCACTGAATGTATTCCTAAAAGTATATCCTTTTTAGATATCCCAATTTTCGTTTAATCCTTTCATTGCAAAGTATCCTGTCATATCAAATTGACAAGGAACGACCGACACATAATTATTAGCGATGGCCCATTCGTCATTGTCTTCTCCCTTGTCGTGATTCACAAAGTTCCCAACCATCCAGAAGTAATCACGTCCATAAGGATCTTTTCTTTTATCAAACTCCTCCTCCCATCGAGCATTGGCTTGCCTACATATCTTAATTCCCTTAATAGCTTCATTTTGCTTAGCAGGTATGTTGACATTTAGTGCTATCCCATTGGGAATCCCATTTTTCATTGTTTCTCGTACTACCTTCAGAATAGGCTCATCCACATGTGATAAGTCGCCATCATGGCTATAATCGCAAAGCGAAAAACCAATAGCAGGTACACTTTCAATGGCCGCTTCAATAGCCGCACTCATTGTGCCTGAATAGAGTACACTTATTGAAGTGTTACTTCCATGATTAATGCCACTCACTACCAAATCAATAACGCGATCTTTCAGAACATGGTGTTTCGCCAGTTTCACACAATCCGCGGGAGTCCCAGAGCATTCGTATGCTTCAATATCGGGACCGAAAATTCTATTTTCTGTAATTCGCAGCGTATCTCCAACGGTTATCGCATGCCCCATACCTGACTGTGGGCCGTCTGGTGCAACGACTACCACTTCGCCAATTTGAGTCATCAATTCTACCAATTTTTTGATTCCTTTCGATGTGATTCCATCATCGTTGGATATAAGAATTAAGGGTTTTGACATTTTTACTTATGATTCTAGTGTATTGTAAAAGGCTATTATTCTAATTAAATCTCGAATTTCGCCATGCTCGAGTCTGTTCTTTTTTATGAAGCTTTTCAACTCACTTGAATGCCTCGATAATAGACGAAATAAATCATTCTTTTTTCCTGTGTAAAAATCAATCTTACCCTCTTTGTTAAGAAAATAAAAGGAATAGGCTACTTTGTTTTGCATGAAATTACCTCCCCAATATGCCGAGGAGTTATTCACCGATTCTTGAACGATCACTTCACGCGCCAATAAGGAGATACGCCCTTCATAGAGCACTTCAAATATAATTGGGATCTCATAATTGAAATTAACATTGTAGAGAATCGAATAAAACTGCCGATAGTTATCAACAATTTTATCATATATTTCAAAGTAAAACACCTTTTGGCTACTATAGGTTTTTACAACATTGTTCTTAACCAGTTGAACAATATTGGCTTCAAGATCATATTTTATTAATCCGCTAATAGTGTCACCTTCAGTGCTTACGAGAAACCCATCATGAAATACCTCGTTCGAAAACTGGCCTTTGGCAAAAAAAACACTACAAGCCAGTAGCATACCAAAAAATAGTCTTTTAATAATCATATGTTCAATTTCTAATCCTTCAATATTTGATGCCCCATCTTATCTCTTTTGGTTTCAAGATATCTCTTATTATGTTTGTTTGGGGTAATTTCAATTCCGACATTATCAACAACTTCCAGGCCATAACCAATTAGTCCTACTCTCTTCTTTGGATTATTTGATATTAATCTCATTTTAGAAACGCCCATCTTTCTCAAAATCTGTGCTCCTACACCATAATCACGTTCATCCATTTTGAACCCTAAATGTAAATTAGCCTCGACAGTATCCATGCCTTGCTCTTGGAGTTTGTAAGCCTTGAGCTTATTCACCAGCCCAATTCCTCTACCCTCTTGATTCATATAAAGCACAATGCCTTTCCCTGCTTCCTCTACCATTTGCATAGCACTATGAAGTTGGTTACCACAATCACATCTATCTGATCCGAAAATATCACCAGTCATACAACTTGAATGTACCCTTACTAAAATAGGCTCATCCTCGTTCCACTCTCCTTTGTAAAGTGCTAAATGTGTTTCTCCAGTATTTATTTGCTTGAATGCCTTTAACTTAAATTCGCCATGCTCGGTAGGCATATCCACAGAAATCTGCTCCTCTACCATGGATTCTTTGTCCATTCGGTAGGCAATGAGATCTTTGATCGATACTAATTTCAACTTATGCTTGTCAGCGAGTATCCTCAACTCTGGCAGCCTTGCCATAGTTCCATCCTCATTAAGTATCTCCACAAGTACTCCAGAAGGATTCAAGCCTGCAAGTCTTGCTAAGTCGACTGTAGCTTCTGTATGGCCTGCTCGTCTAAGAACGCCACCTAATTTGGCTTTTAATGGGAAAATATGACCTGGACGACCCAAATCCTCAGGTTTTGTATTGGGGTCGGCCAAAGCTTTTACAGTCTTTGAACGATCCGACGTGGATATACCTGTTGTCGTTCCATGTCCGATTAAATCAACTGATACCGTAAATGGAGTTTCAAAAGTAGCCGTATTCTTTCCGACCATTAAATCCAACTCTAACTCGACACATCTTTCTTCCAAAATTGACGCACACACTAATCCACGACCTTCTCGTGTCATAAAGTTGATAATCTCAGGTGTAACTTTTTCCGCGGCGCAAATAAAATCGCCTTCATTCTCACGATCTTCATCATCAACTACAATGACTATTTCGCCAGCTGCTATGGCTTTTATTGCGTCTTCGATCCGGTCTAATAATTTTTCGCTCATTCGTTGTTTATTTGGTCGTAACATTACCTAGGATTTTAGCAATGTCCATTTCTATATGTTTTAATTCGTTTATTTCGTCAAGAATCTCGTCTAAAGCATCTTCAGATATAGCTTCTTTTATTTTTTTATTCTCTTCATCAATAAGATGTTGAATGATTCTAAATTTTAACCTTAAAATGTTCGAGTATGTTACATCTTTTAGTAAATCAATTTCTGTGGGTACATGAATCTGGAATTTTTTACTCCAGCTTTCACTTATCTCATACTTACTTGTCATGAGATCAACGACCACTCTTTTTATCTCCTCTCTTCCATTTTGCAACAAGTATTCACCGTCAATAATTTCACCCTGTTGAAGTTTTTCCTTAATCGTTTCAAGAATTTCACGATAGATAGGTGTCGTAAAATTAATTTCTTCTATCTCTGTCAAAAAGTAGCTCAATAAGTTCTCTTCTTCATTATCACCACTTTTAATTTGGAGTTTTCCGTAGTTTACCAAGACTCGAATACTCTCTTTTTCTTGAAGTTCAATTAACTTGATTACATCAATACTTTCTACGATCTCCTCTTCTGGGGGTGGCGGTGTATCCTGAAAAAACGCAGACGAATCTTGTTGCCCCCTTTCTCTATTTTTTTGGATTAAAAGTTTATTCTGCTCAGCGATCAGTACCGATTCTTGAATACCAAGCAAATCGCTACATTCTTTCAAATAGACCGTCCGCTTTACAGGGTCATCAATTTTAGATATCGTCCGAATAATATCTTTTATTACCTCGGCCTTTTTTACAGGATCATCCTTGGCTTCATTTAAGAATAACTTGGTCTTAAACCGGATAATATCTTGTGATTCTTTTTCAATAAAGTGTTGAAATGCAGAAGTTCCAAGCGCCTTGGCTTGACTATCCGGATCTTCCCCTTCTGGAAGTGCAACCGCTTTCACATTTAATCCGCCTTCCAATAGCATATCTATTCCGCGAATAGATGCCTTGATTCCTGCTTTATCACCATCAAATAGTACCGTTACGTTTTTGGTATAGCGAGATAGTAATTTGATTTGATCTTCTGTCAATGCGGTTCCAGAGGAAGACACCACATTGGCAATGCCTGTTTGATGCATCGAAATTACATCCGTATATCCTTCTACAATGAAGCAATTATCCGCTTGACGAATCGCTTGTTTTGCCTGATAAATACCGTAAAGAACTGCACTCTTATTGTAGAGATCTGTTTCGGGAGAATTGAGATACTTGGGTTGTTTCTTACTTGAGCCTGAATCGGTATTTAATATCCGTGCCCCAAATGCAACAACTTTACCTGTTACATTATGCACAGGAAACATCACCCTTGATCTGAAACGATCGTATACCTTCCCTTCTTTATTTATAACAAGTCCGGCCTGCTCTAATATCTCCTGCTGATATCCGTCAGCTTTCGCCGATTGTAAAAGATGATCCCACTTATCCAGTGTAAATCCAAGTTCAAATGTTTTGATGGACTCCTCAGTAAAACCTCTTTCTTTAAAATAGGATAACCCTATGGCCTTTCCTTCTTCATGCTCTAAAAGTGTTTTTTGAAATTGCTCTTTAGCATAATTCATGACAATAAAGAGGCTTTCACGTTTACTTTGCTGCGCGTCAAACTTCTCAGAGCGTCCTTCTTCAACGATCTCAATATTATACTTCTTAGCCAAATATTTCAGCGCTTCCAGATAGCTAAGACCATCAACCTCCATTATAAAAGTGATAGAATCGCCTCCTTTGCCTGAGCTAAAGTCTTTGAAAATGCCTTTTGATGGTACTACGTAAAAGGAAGGAGTTCTTTCGTTAGTAAAAGGGCTTAACGCTCGATAACTTGAGCCCGCACGCTTTAAAGTAACAAAGTCGCCAACCACCTCGACAATATCCATTTTTTGCTTTATCTCTTCTATCGTTGCTGGGCTGATCATGGTCTTTTAACGGACGGCAAATCTAACTTATTTTACCTATTGTTTGTTGATAGGCTACCCTTGCTTAACATTGCAATGACAATTGAAATATGGAAATCACCAAAGAAAAAGTATTAAGTGCATTAAGTGAAGTTCAGGATCCCGATTTAAAGAAGGATCTCGTCACACTAGGCATGATTGAAGACATTCATTTTGACCAAAAAATAATTGGTTTCACTGTAATGCTCACTACTCCTGCTTGTCCACTTAAAGAGTTGATAAAAAAGGATTGTGAAAAAGCCATTGCCAAGAATTTTGGGGAGGACATTAAAGTCATCATCAATATGTCTTCGACAGTGACCACTGTCAGACAATCCGCCCCACTTCTACCCGGTGTTAAAAATATCATTGCTGTTTCCTCTGGAAAAGGTGGAGTTGGAAAATCTACCGTAGCTGCAAACTTGGCGGTAGCCTTGAGTAAAACGGGAGCAAAAGTTGGCCTTATCGATGCGGATATCTTCGGTCCATCAGTACCTACGATGTTCAATTGCGAATATGAACAACCTGCCGTCACTCAGGAAAACGGAAAAACCCTTATCGTACCTATAGAACAATATGGCGTAAAGTTGATGTCCATTGGTTTTTTAACTCCTCCAGAAAATGCAGTCGTTTGGCGAGGGCCGATGGCCAGCTCTGCTTTGAAGCAATTTCTAGGAGATACTGTATGGGGAGAACTTGATTATTTGTTAATAGATCTTCCTCCCGGTACAAGTGATATTCACTTGACTTTGGTACAAACGGTTCCTGTCACTGGCGCTATAATAGTGACTACCCCTCAAAAAGTAGCATTGGCAGATGCCACGAAGGGCTTACAAATGTTCAGACAACCTCAAATTAATGTTCCCATTCTTGGATTGGTGGAAAACATGGCATACTTCACGCCTGAAGAACTACCTAACAACAAATACTTCATCTTTGGGGAAAATGGTGGTGTGAAATTGGCGGAAAAACATGACATCCCTTTTCTAGGTCAAGTACCTATCGTTCAAAGCATTAGAGAAAGTGGCGATTCGGGATTCCCTGCAGTGCTCAAAGACGACACAACAGCTGATGCTTTTAGAGGTATAGCACAATCTCTTGCACAGCAAGTGGCTATTCGAAATGCATCAGTAGCTAAAACAGAACGAGTAGAAATCAAGTCTTAAAATATGGAAGAACTATTAAAGAAAATAGACCTAGCTTTAGATAGCATACGACCTTATTTGGAAGCGGACGGTGGTAACGTAAAAGTTTTAAGCGTCGACGAAAATAATATTGTCAAACTAGAGTTATTGGGAAGTTGCAGTTCTTGTCCAATGTCAACGATGACATTAAAGGCAGGTGTGGAAGAAGCCATAAAAAGAGCTGTACCAGAAATCAATGGCGTTGAAGCTATAAACATTATATCGCCTGATGACCCGAAGGCCAGGCTGCCACAAAACATGATTTAAATGAAAGTAATTACTGCTCTTTTTTTAGTAATAATTAGCCTAGGTCTTAAGGCTCAAGTGAGATGCCTTACTGAAGAGATACCAGCTAACTTCGAGAGAAAAGAAAGTAAGGAGGAATTTCAAAAATGGTGGGTCGAGAATAAAAACGCAAAAGATAAATTCCCAAAATCGAGTAGTCAACATCAAAACTCTATATTGTATATTCCAGTGGTCTTTCATGTCATTCATAATGGCGAAATAATAGGTCAAGGAAAAAACCTAGCAACGACAAAAATTGAGGAGCAATTAGCTATGCTGAATGATGATTTTGCAAGAAGAAATGAAGACCAAGTCAATACATTAAGTGAGTTTCAATCTCTCGCTGCTGATATTGAAATTCAGTTTGTCTTTGCAAAGCAAGACCCATTAGGGCTTCCATCAAATGGTGTTGTTAGAGTACGGGGCTCTAAATCTTCCTATGCAACAAGTAGATCAGGTGATAGTGATGATGTAATACTCAAATCAGACAGTCATTGGCCATCAGCACATTACCTGAATATCTATGTTACCGACCTTACGAACGGTCTGGGGTACGCTCAGTTTCCTTTTAGCAATTTGGAAGGACTTCAAAATGAATTTTTTAATTACAGTCTTACCGATGGTGTCGTTGTAGATTATAATTGGTTTGGTGTAAATCTTGAAACAGGAGGCTCCTTCCAAAGCTATGGCCGTACATTAACCCATGAAGTTGGCCATTATCTAGGGCTACTACATATCTGGGGACTAAACTTCAACTGTACAAGTGATGATTTTTGTAATGATACTCCTCTGCAGTCTAGCAGCACGCTAGGATGTGACCTAAATACCCAGTCATGTGGCAATTTGAATATGGTTCAAAACTATATGGATTATACAGATGATGTTTGCATGAATGTCTTTACAAAAGACCAGAAAGAAAGAATGCGCATTGTCGCCATGAATGGCTTATGGAGGCAAAGCCTACTTACCTCTCCTGCATTATCCGAGCCCGAAACGTACGCCAATGATCTTGGCATAAAACCAATTGAACATTTCCAGCCTATTTTATGCTCCCGCGAGCTAACACCTGAAGTTTTGATAATAAATTATGGCTCAGAAAATATTGACAATTATATCCTACGCCTAATTGTTAATAATAACCTAATAGAGCAAAAAGAAATCAATGAGGTGTTAAGAAGTTTTGGGAGCACATCAATAAAATTTTTGCCTATAGATCTCTCTCTCAACCAAGAAAATATTTTAAAATATGAATTGGTCATTGTGGACGAAAATTCATCAAATGACGAATTGACTATCGAGTACCCTAATTCTCGGTCAATCCTATTGCCGTTGCAAGAAGATTTTGAAGAAGCTAACAATGCCCTAATGAGGAGTAACAGTTCGAATTGGGTCGTCTCCACTGCGCCAGATTCTACCGCTCAAAATAAGGCTTTGAAAATAGATTATTTTGGCACTGAGTTAACAATAGGTCAGCGTGATTATCTAATTACTCCCTTACTAGACGTCTCCTCATTAAATAGTGCAGAATTGTCTTTTTCATATGCATATGCTGACAGAGCCAATGGCGTGTTTGACGATGGTCTTATTGTCGGAATAATTCCTGGCTGTGAAGAATCTTTAACATTAAATAATATTGTCTTCGAAAGATATGGCTCCCGCCTTGCGACAACTTCGTCGCGGGAATCGGCATATACACCGTTTGGACTCACAGAATGGGAGCAATCATCTTATAATATCACCTCTTATTTATCTGACGGTTTAATTCAGGTGGTCTTTATCGCTGTAAATGGAGGAGGAAACAACTTATACATTGACAACATTGAGGTTAACTCAGCAGAACTTGAAAGACTCGACCTTGGTATAAGAAGTATTGAAGGGATAACGCCAACAACCTGCCAAAAAGAAGTTTTTCCGAAGATAGAATTTAAAAACTTTGGCTATGAAGATATAGAATCTTTAGACCTAAACATTACCATTAATGACCGCCTTTATCAGCAGTCCTATGATAATATTGATATTTTTTCAGGTTTTAACGAATCATTTACGCTGAGCATTAGAAGTTTGGTTGACGGAGAAAACATGGTAAGCATCGCTATTAACAAGATTAATGGAGAGGCAGACGCGAAAGCCAATAATAACGAGATTAGCTTTAAAGTAATTGTGAATGATAACGAAGAATTTGTTCCTCTTCGAGAAACTTTCGACGATCCCCAATGGTCCATCAACTTCACTGATGATTCTCCTAGCATTGACTTGATCAATTTAGATTCAAGAACGGTCGCCAAGTTTCAAGCATTTGAAACGACTTATATCGGCTCCTCTTCCTATGTCGTGAGTCCATTATTAAACACAAACAACCAGAAAGAAGGTGCTATTAGAATTGGCTATTCTTATGCTTCCCGAAATGGCTATACCGATAAGTTAAAAGTATTGTTATCTAACAGTTGTGGTAGAAGTTATGACATAGAAGTGTACAACAGTGATTCTGAAGACTTTGCAATAAGAAAAAGTGAGGATGAATGGGTACCTGCAAATGAGGAAGATTGGTCGGAAATTTTTATCGATATTTCGGAACACATGATTTGGGAAGAACTTCGAGTAATGGTCGTCTTTCAAAATGGTGGCGGCAATAACCTATTTATCGATGATATTGAGTTCCTTACGAGCGGTGATCCCGATCAAATATCTTTTGAGAACCGGTTGACTGTTTTTCCAGTTCCGGCTGTTGATGAATTCTTCGTTAATGTGAATATGCCTTTCAAAGAAACGTTGAACATTCAGCTCATAGATATGTCAGGGAAAATTGTCTTTGACGAAAATTTTCCCAATAGCTTGAATCAAACATACCGAATGCTAGCGCCCTCACAATCGGGCTTTTATCTTCTCAAAGTGAATGGTCAGCAAATAAAGCAAACCAAAAGATTGTATATCCGACCTTAATTCAGTTTAAGAATATTAATTTTACCGCACATGAGAATAGGAATTTTTTTTGGTGGCCGTTCGAGAGAAAGAGAAATTTCTTTTGCAGGTGGTCGGACAGTTTATGACAACCTTGATAAAACACTTTTCACACCCGTTCCAATCTTTGTAGATAGTTTAGGAAACTTCATTCTGTTGGACTGGAAGTACTTATATAAAGGTACAATCAGAGATTTTTACCCAGGTGTACATAATTTTGATACTTCTGAATATCCGTTTCAGACCTACGTAGAATCCATTCAGGACAAAGAGATCATCGCACAAAGTATTGCCCAGATTGGTCAGAAAATAAGGCCAGAAGATTTTTCGGAGTATATCGATTTTGCTTTCTTGGCATTGCATGGGCCATATGGAGAAGATGGAAATATTCAGGGCATACTGGAATGGTTTAATCTGCCCTACAGTGGTGCTGGAATACTTCCAAGTGCCATAGGTATCGATAAGTCGGCACAGAGAAATATCATCAGGCGAGCCGGTTTTGAAAGTCCCAAATCACAAACTTATTCGAGAATCGACTGGAACGAAAATAAAAAGAAGGTTCTTTCTTCGATTTTAGAAGGCTTTGATTTTCCAATTGTCATTAAAGCACCACATCAAGGGTCCTCCATCGGTGTAAGTATTGTCAATGATGATGAAGCATTGATTGATTCCATCGAACGATCATTCTTCATTCAAAAGATTAATCTCGAAGTATGGAAGTCCAAATCTGAACATGAAAAAAATACTTTTCTAGTACATTTTACTGACATAAGAGAAGGTCTTGGGTTCCCTGTAATTGTTGATCATTCTGTAAAAATCAATCACCCTAATGAACTTTTAAAATACCTTAATAAATCAGAAAAAGAAGAATGCCTACTGGAAGCACAAAATGGTGAAGCGTTTATTCTGATTGAAGCATTTATTAAGGGTCGTGAATTTTCTTGTATTGTTATAGAAGATGAAATGGGGCATCCCGTTGCGCTACCTCCAACTGAAATTAAAAAATCAAATGACTTATTTGATTATCGCGCTAAATATCTACCAGGGATAAGTAGGAAAATCACCCCTATCGACTTACCCCAAGACAAGATCCAAGCAATTCGTGAAAGTTGCCAAGATCTTTACAGTCTATTGCATTCGGAAGTTTATGCCAGAATAGATGGCTTTTATACAGAAGACGATAAAATCTTCTTGAATGACCCAAATACTACTTCGGGGATGCTCCCATCCTCTTTCTTCTTCCATCAGGCTGCAGAAATAGGATTAAATCCTTCTCAATTTTTATCATTGATTATAGAGCGATCATTGAAGGCCAGGTTTAAAAATGGCAAAAACCTTTTCTCAAACCAACAAAATATCAACGAGCTAAGACATAAACTGGGCAGCCTAAAGTCGAATCAGAGCGAAAAAATTCGGGTCGGAGTTATCATGGGTGGTTTTTCATCAGAGCGCCATATAAGTATTGAAAGTGGGAGAAACATTTATGAAAAATTAGCAGCGTCTTCCAAATATGAACCTGTGCCAATTTTCCTCACTGGAAGTGAAAATCATCACGAACTGTACATACTTCCAGTTAATATCATGCTCAAAGACAATGCGGATGATATCAAACAGAAAGTACAAGAAGATTATCATGTGCATTCAATTCTCGCTGATATCAATTCAGATTTGAATGATACTAAAAACGTCTTTATTGGCTCTCCAGAAAGAAAACTACAAAAAGTAGCTTATAGAGAGTTAAATAATCATTTAGACTTTGCATTTATCGCTCTTCATGGACGACCGGGCGAAGATGGTGCTATTCAAATAGCACTAAATAAATATCAAATACCTTTTAATGGGTCAGGAGTAGCCAGCTCTCAATTGACGATAAATAAGTTCGAAACAAATAAAAAATTACGAGAGAATGGAATTGCGGTCGCCAATAACTATTTACTCTTTGAAGAGGACTATAGGAATAACAAATCAACACTCATAGCGCAAATTGAGTCTGATTTTGATTATCCCATTATTGCTAAACCTGCAGATGATGGATGCTCATCGGCCGTTAAAAAAATAAAGAACCAAGACGAATTAGTTGCGTTTTGTGAAATGACTTTTCGAGAATTCGCAGCGTTTCCAGCACATCCTGCGGCCACACTCGGATTAAAATACAACGAAGAATTCCCTCAGAAGAAATATTTTCTCATTGAAGATTTAATCTCTGCCAAAGACGCAGATCAATTTCTTGAAATAACAGGTGGCGTCATCACGCAATATGATGCCAATGGGCAGTTGGAATACATCGCCTTCGATCCTTCCGAGACTTTGGCAGGTGGTGAAATACTCTCGTTAGAAGAGAAATTTCTTGCCGGTGAGGGCCAAAACATTACTCCTGCAAGATTTGGATCTACTGGTTCAGAGTATGAATACATTTCAAATGAAGTAAAAAAGACGCTCATTCAGACAGCCAAAATTTGTAATGTTGAAGGCTATTGTCGAATTGACGCCTTTGTTAGAATTTGGAAAGAAAAGGTGGAAACTGTTGTTATTGAAGTTAACTCATTACCTGGAATGACACCTGCTACGGCCATTTTTCATCAAGCCGCTTTAAAAAACCTAAAGCCCTTTGAATTCATTGATTTGATAATCTCTTCTGGATTCGATCGCTCAAAAAAAAAAGCCTCCTATGAATCTCTTTAGAATAAATTCATTCAAAGACCTGCTCATTCACTTGTTATTAATCACGCTCCTTGGGGTGTCTTTGGTTTTAGGTTTTTTCAACATCTACTTACCAATAATTACTAATCATGGGGAAACGATCACTGTTCCTGATGTTCGAGGAGTTTCGGCTGATGATCTCGATGATTTTCTAGAAAGCCGGGACTTGAGATATGAAGTAACTGCAGACTCGGGGTACTCAGCGAGTCTACCTCCCCTCGCTGTGCTGAAACAATTTCCACTTCCAAATGCTAAAGTGAAAGGGAACAGAAAAGTTTACGTGACATTAAATGCTGAGAATCCTCCATTGGTGAGAATGCCAAAGCTCGTTGGAGGATCTGTTAAAAATGCTCAGCTTGTGCTCAAAACATATGATTTAGCATTGGGCGAAATTGAGTATGTGCCAGACTTGGCACTCAATTACATCCTTGAACAGCTCATAGACGGACAACCTATTGAAGAAGGAGAAAGAATTGCTAAAGGCACAAAAATCAACTTGAAGGTAGGTGATGGACTTGGAAAACAATCCTTGGAAGCTCCCAATCTTATTGGATTGGATATAGAAAGTGCGCAATTCGCCATCGTTGGTTCTGGTTTAAGAGTCGGAAATATTACTGCCACCAACGATAATACTGCTACCATATTAAAAGAGCAGGGTAACGCGACCATCGAGGTAATTGTTGATATTAGTCCGAAATCTGTTGTGAAACAAAAGCCACGAATAGGCGAAAACATGCGGCTTGGTCAAATAGTCGACCTATGGATATATTCTCCGGATTCGCTCAATTCTGCGCCTACAATTCTGGATAACTAAATGAGAAACTTATTTGGACTAGGATTTTTATTGATTTTCTCGACGATTTCTTATGGTCAACTCAGACTAACGCCCATAGCGCAAAGCAGTAAAGAATCTAAGAAGAAACAAATGCTCACATTACCATTTTGGGATGATTTTTCAGCTTCTCACGATCGTCCTGATACCACCTTATGGCTTTTTGGAAGTACGGTATATGTTAATGCTACAGTTGGAGCAAATCCACCAACATACAAAACAGCAACATTTGATGGTATCAATGGCTTAGGAAAGGCTTATGGCATCTCAGCATTAATTCGTGATAAAACGGATAGTCTTATTTCTCATCCGATAAATATGACCGAGGCAGATCAGACCTCTACCTTTATTAGTTTCTATTGGCAGGCAAAAGGAAATGGAGAAGCTCCTGACAAAGAGGATTCTATAAGATTACAACTTAAGAGTAATGATACTACCGCACTTTGGCAAACTTTTTGGGTCAAGGCAGGAGACGTAGAAAATTTCGACTTCCAACAGGAGATCATCCCCATTAATGACCCCATTTTTTTTCATGACTCTTTACAATTCAAATTTGAAGCTTTTGGTAGTTTAAATGGGCAATTTGATACTTGGAATATTGATTATATCTATTTGAATGATGGCAGAGGTGCGGATGATCTGAACTACAATGACCGAGCGTTATCAGGATCGCCCAGTCCTCTTTTCGGAAACTACACACAAATACCCTTTGCTCATTTGGCGGAGGGTGACAGTATTACTTTTGCTAGTCAGTCTGTCCTAGCGACTAATTTAAGTGATTCTCGTTTTAATTTAATTTACAGGCATCTTCTTACAAATGAAAGTCTTGACATTGAATATTCTAATGAACTAATACCGCGTGGTGGAATCGATGCTTTGACCGGTTCTTATGTTTTTGATACTATTTTCAGTCCAGAAATTCGTATCAAATCACCCAGCCTAGAAACAGTCTCCGACTCACAAATAATTGCCTCTACATTTATCTTTTTTACCGAAGATGAGGAGCCTATCATTGATATCACGCCGGGAAGAAATTTGGAAGTTAATGATACGATAAAGACAGCCTATCTTTTGCATGATCAATATGCGTACGATGATGGCAGTGCAGAGTTTGCTGCGGGCATTAACCTTAATACAGGCATGCTTGCTGTGAGGTATATTATCAACACTCGCGATACCTTAAATCATATCAGAATATATTTTCCCGACATAGCTCCAGATGCAAACGGAAGCCCTATTGACTTGATCGTATGGGGCAAGAACCTTGAGAAGATTAGGGTTCGACAACCTTACACTATTTCCAAATTAAATGCTATTAATGAATTCACCGAAATCAAGTTAGAAAACCCAATTATAGTCTCTGATACTTTTCATATTGGTTATGAACAGTTTACCGACAATTTTATCGGGCTTGGTTTTGACAGGAATAATCCAGAAGCTGGCAGTTCAATTTTCACCAATATAACAGGTGAATGGCAACAAAATGAGCGTTTATCTGGTGCCTTAATGATACGGCCTGTTTTCAAACGTGATACAACGTTGATTTTATCACAAAAAAAGAACCTTGAACACCTAGAGTTGACAATTTTCCCTAATCCAGCTAAATTAAAGTTATATATCAATGGTGAGTATGATCATATTGAAATGTTGAACCTCTCGGGACAACTAATATACCGCTCATCCAATAAAAGGTATCATGACTTGATAGGAATAAAGAAAGGCTTATTTTTAGTGAAAATATTTCGAGATAATCAATTTGTTATTCAGAAATTAATTGTTGAATAACATCAGGGTTATACACCCCAAAACTGTTTTTAATCATCTATGAGACCCACTTCAAATCTTTTATTATTCGTTTGTTTATTTAGTTTTCAATCATTGTTCGCGCAAGAAACTCCTTGCTCTTCAGGGATGGCTGGAGCCTTTCCTTGTAATCAAATGACCCTATTATCTCATTTATCAGCAGAAGAGGTATTAGGCTCCTCCCTTAATGATATCTGGGGATGGGAGGATCCTCAAAACGGAAATGAATATGCGCTCGTTGGACTTACGGACGGTGTTTCTTTCGTGGATATAACTGATCCAATCAACCCAGTGGTTATTGGTAAGCTAAATGAAACACATTTGCAAGGCGGAAGAATACTTCATGGAGAGTCTTCATGGAGAGATATTAAGGTCTTTAAAGATCATGCCTTTATTATCAGTGATGGCAACAGTGATCATGGCATGCAAGTTTTTGATCTCACCAGACTCAGAGAGTATAATGGTACAATGCTGAGTTTTACAGAAGACGCATTTTATGCAGGAATAGGCTCCTCACACAATATTGTTATTAATGAAGCGACAGGATATGCTTATATCGTGGGTGCAAGAGGAGCTGCTGTTTGTGGATCTGGTGGCTTACACATTCTTGACATCAATGAGCCAAAAAGTCCACAGTATATTGCTTGCTTCGATGAGGATGGATATACGCATGATGCACAATGTGTAATCTACGAAGGACCAGACGCAACCTACACAGGAAAAGAAATATGTTTCAATAGCAATGAAGATACATTTACCATAGTAGATGTTGATAACAAGGAGAATATGTCCATGATTAGCCGAACCGGCTATGACGATGTTGAGTATACGCATCAAGGTTGGCTCACGGAAGATCATCAGTTTTTTCTAATGAATGACGAATTGGATGAAAGCGAATTTGGTTTCAACCCAAGAACGATGATTTGGAATGTACAAGACTTAGATAACCCAGTGTTAATTGGAGAATACTACAATAACGAACCATCAATAGATCATAATCTTTACACGGCCGATGGTTTGGTGTATGAAAGTAATTATAGCAGTGGATTAAGAGTTCTTTCGTCAGAAAGAGTAGCAGAAGGACTACTGAGAGAGGTTGCATTTTTTGATACTAATCCTAATCGGGATATTATAGGTTTTGAAGGAACATGGAGTAATTATCCCTATTTCAAAAGCGGAAATATCATAGTGTCAGATATTGAAAATGGGTTATACATCGTTAAGTTAGCCCTTGAAAAAGATATAATTGCTGTGCATCCTGTAGATATGAGTACTTGTAGTGGTGGTAGTAATTATGAGTTTAAAGTTGGCGTTACTGAAGGTGAAAACGCAACATTTCAATGGCAATATTTTGATAGTCGAGTCTACGTAGATGTGTCTGACGACCAAGATTTCAGCGGAGCTCAATCTAATACTTTGTCTTTTATTCCTTCAACACAATTAGCTGAGTTTGGCTATCGCTGTAAAATAATCTCCTCTGAAGGGACAACCTTCAATAGTTTCATGGCCAAGTTTACCATCGATGGAGAATTCCCTACTACTTCCTTTTCCTATTCAAACGGGAGTGAAAGAACCATAGATTTTACTAACTCTACTATAGATGCTAGCTCCTATTCATGGGATTTTGGAGATGGAACCACCTCTACAGAGGAAAGCCCAACGCACCAATATGATGAACGAAAAGAATACGTAGTGATATTGACCAGCACCAATGACTGTGGCTCGATTTCTAAAACAAGAGAGGTTGTTGTTCTTGATTGTGCACCAACAGACATGCCAGTTGCTGAGTTTGGATTGGTTCAGACAGGAGATGTCTTTACACTAACAAACCTCAGCACAAATGCTGATAGTTTTCTTTGGACTTTGGGTGACGGAAGCACAAGTGAAGAAAGTGACATAACCTATAAATATGACGAGTCGGGACAATATAAAATAAGCTTAGAAGCCTCTAATATATGTGGCAGCAGTATTTACACTGAAACAATAGATTACACCGTTCTTAGCGTAGATTTCTCAGAAGATATCGCTATATATCCTAATCCATTTTTAGAAGGATTCAGCATCAACCTAGATAAGGCCATGTCGATGCAGATTTTCGATACTTCTGGGAAAAGAATAAAAACCCAATTCTTAGAACGAGGAGAAAATAAGATTAAACTGAAGACCGTAAAGTCAGGAGTTTACTTATTAAAATTATCTGATCAATCGTCCACAAAAACCATCAGACTTATCAAAAGTAGCCGCTAATTAGCGGCTACCTATGTAGCACAAGTCTGATTCAAAATACTAGAAATCCAGACTTGTGCTGTTTGAAAAATGTGTGCAGTCATTGGAATGGTAAAGATGAAATAGTTCACTAGAGGTGAATGATTGTTTTGAACATGCGTAATGTAGAGACCGAACATTATAGACAGAAACTCGTGAAGAGTTTTTCGTACAATAAAAGTTTCTAACCTCAGTCTAGTGGATACAGGTTTAGTCCTCCCATGAAAAAATAGTATTGAACTTCTAAAATTCTGAAAGGTTCTATATCCTATTCCTACTTTTTTTCGTTCTTGAATTATAGCATTGGGTGCGTCTGTAATAGCATTGTATATCATAGCGAGTGCAATAACTGCACCGACGTTAGGGTTCTCGAATATCGCCGCTATTTTGGTTACTACTTTGATATTTCTTTTTAGCGAACCTGACGCTCTGCTCATGTACATTTAACACCAGAAGATTGATAGGATGAAAATAAATCCTTAAACTCCTATCTTAACCGCCAAGCTTTGTTGACCTCATAATTTGAGCTTCTAATCATATCGAAAATGATGCATTTTTTGTTTGTATGGTTCGCTTGATTTTTGAGCAATGCGTATCTGTTTTTTAAACTCTTCGTGTTACTTCACTTCCCTTCTGAGTACCTTATCTGTGGCATCATTGGGTTGCATAATAAGATGAAATATATCGTTATAAATATCGGCATTAGATAGCATTTCTTTGGCTGTGTTGAGTATGTGCGTTCCACATATCCATGCTTATTGTATTGACATTTTGTTTTTTTCTATCGTAAATGACTTGTTAAGCGTCTTTTTACATGACTTCTTATTTCTGTCTTCTTCCACTTCCAGTACGCATCTAAATCTAGAGTTGCTCAATACAGTAATGTATTTATGGCCTTTCTTGAAAGACATTTCATCAATACCTAAATGATCAAATTTTAGTTTTTCAAAGCTCCTTCTTTTCATTCCTCGCTCTCAGTACTCAAATGCATAATTCGATTAATCACATTAAAACCAAAACGCATTCATTCGGCTGGTTTTTACTGGTTTTACTGGCCTTTAATAAGTCAATGACAGCATAGTCAAATAAATGATTGTTCCTTTCAATACTAACGCCCAATTGGGTTGCTCTTCCTTTAATCTACCTCCTGAGGTCTTAATTCTTAGGAGACTAATGAGATAAATGTCTTGTATTGCATGGTATCAAGATGACGTCATGAAAGCAAGAGAGCATGATGATAAATAGCGAAGAAATCGCTGGTTTCTTTGTCAATAATCTTATTCAAATTACATTTGATATCTATAAAATCTTCTCTTTTATCTATGTTTGTTTATACTGTCTTCACATCCCAGCCCAACAGTAAATTGAAAAAATTCTCAGTGAACACTTTTTATCTAAAAAATAGAAATTCCATTAAGATAAGGGTAGAACCCAATAAAAGAGCTTAAGATTAAAAACCATCCATGATGAAAGGCTTGGGACTAAAACTCAAAATAAACAGCACAAGTGTTAGCCAGCCTAGCACTTGTCTTTTTATGTCTAATGGACGATCATCTACTACATCTGGATGCTTTATCCCAACAAAGCGACCCAAGACCAAAGAAAACAATAACCACCCTACATATCCCTCCCATTCAAATAGGAAATTGAGTAAAAACTGAACACTCAAAATAACCGCTGCATAGGTCACTCGATCTCGCTTTGATTCAAACATGGAAAAAGCACAGACATATAGGAAATATAAATATCCCAGAATTAAAATTAGAAAATTAAGACTTGATTCTATCGAAACATCTCTGAGTTCATTTATGTTAACCAACCCTAGACCCGCATAAAACACAAAAACCGTAAAAAGTATTTTAGAAACAATTTCACTGTTTTTCGAACCTAAAAGTCCAAATACAATATGGCCTCCATCTAACTGCCCAATGGGAAATAAATTCAAAGCTGTGAAAAACAAGGCCAGTAAACCCGCCAATAAATAAGGATTGTGCATTATTTCCATCTCATTTGGAATCCTACTTTTATCAGGAATAAATGATTCAATGAGTTGAAACAAGAGCGGTTTGCTAAAAGCCATATTCGGGTAACTCTCTAATGATTGGAATTCTGGAAAGGCCCAACTTTCTTCTTCACTAGAACTGCTAACCAGAAAACTAACAGAATCTGCTTTTCTCGACTCTAAATAGCTTTGATAAAATTGTTCGTTTTGAAACTCATTATCGTAGACATGCTTCTCATATTCTAACCCGAACTGCTCGTATTCAGGATGGATCTTAAAAATATGCTCTTGCTCAGGAAGATTAGCATAACCATAAAAAATAACACCGATTGCAATGAAAAAACCAGCTAAGGGACCTGCAATACCAATATCAAAATATTGTTTTCGACTAAGAATAATGTCTTTAATTTGAATGAAGGCACCCATTGTTCCAAATGACATAGAAGGTAAAAACCCTAACCACATTGGGATATAATAAGGCAAGGTCGTTTTTACATTATGATATTTCGCCGTGAAATAATGGCCAAACTCGTGGCATGTTAAAATCAGGATAAATGGAATAGAATACTGGAATCCATTTAAGAAATCATTGAAAGACATCATTGAGTCTCCATACAACAAGAATCTTCCAGTCATCCATTCTGCTCCCGAAAAAGTAGTCACCGTTAAGGTGACAAAAAAGAGACTTACTTGAATTAATCTTGTTTTGTTCTGTTCGTTCATATTAAATTAATCCTAGTATTTGATTTGGCGTAGTAATCTGCAATGTTTTTATTCCTAACTCGGAGGCAGATAATATGTTATCCATTCTATCATCTAAGAACAAGCATTCTCTAGGATTCAAATTTTGATCATCTATTAAGGCCTTATATATTTCTTTATCGGGTTTTCTTAAACCCATATTATGAGAGTAATAGGCGCGATCTACTAATACAGAAAGCGAAGAGATGGAAAATTTTTCTCTTGCTAAAGTATCAAAAGCTCTTTCGTGCATCGCATTAGTATTCGATAGAAATAATACTTGATAGTCTTTTCTCAATATTTCAAGAAGATTTTTCCTTTTTTGAGAAATATCACCAATCATTAAATTCCAGCCATATTCAAACTCATCAACGGTAATTTGAGTTTGAAAATCTCGTTGAATACTATCCAACATTTGAAGCTCATCAATCCTACCTGTCTCATAATCAATTAATTGTGAGTTATCAACGATCAAACTTTTAATTTGATTAGCGTCAATTTTCCACATTCTTGACAAGTATTGTATGACCTTTTCTGGGTGCAGATCAATGATCACTTCACCCAAATCGAAAATGATTGTATTAATTCCTGCTAGTATTTCCTTCTTCACGTTGCTTAATTTGCCGCAAATATCTAATATTGCAATCCCAAAACAAAAGCAGTGCGTTTATCTGTTTTTAGGGCCTATAGCTCAGTTGGTTAGAGCACCTGACTCATAATCAGGTGGTCCATGGTTCGAGTCCATGTGGGCCCACTGAAAATCAAGCACTTACAGATTAGTTTCTGTAAGTGCTTTTTTTTATGAATCTCTAAGACTCTTATTGCAAGAATAATCTTTTTAAGTCCAAAAAATTATCGGATAAATGCCAGATTCATACACCTCCTTATAAGCTTCAAAGAAAAAATAAGATCTTAATCAATATCATTTGGCGAAAAGCTATTTTAAAAGATTCAGTTAAGCGTTCATAAAAAATTCCTTTTCAGCGGAAACTTTCAAGAGTTTACGAAAAGGGCATTGAGTGCACACTGAAAGTCCAAAAAAGGCTAATCATGTCTTAGCAAGATCCAAGACTCAGTCATTTGTCGCTTTTGACATTCTGGATGACTAACAAGGCTAAAATAGTTATAAAGCCTCCATTTGACTTTTTCTGTTACAACTTGAGACAAACTTTATTTATAACACCTGACAGGTTTCAGAAACCTGTCAGGTGTTATATCCAAATACGTATTTCAACGCCTCCAATGATCTAATAGCAGCTTAAAAGTATGTCATTGATACTCTTTCTTTGTGCGTATTTTTCTTAGATAAAAAGGGAGCAACGCACTCACAGTTATGAGCACTAGTGATCCTGCGAAATACCAATGAAAAATATGACGTTCTCTAAGAATCCCCAATATCAAGATTAATGAAATGATTGGCAAATAGTAAACTAAGCTTACAATAGCGCCAAGATCTTCATTTCTTGAAGCTGACATTGACTGCACTCTGGTCCAAAACAAATGACCCAGCGAATCCAAAATCAACCCATGAACCAATGCCAACAATATATCCTCTATTGACAGATTAAAGTCATTTTCCCCATGGTAAATGCTTGCGAACAATGCCATACATAGAAACGAAACAATGGTGGATAGTAACAAGAGTTTGGGTAAAGCTTGCATTTTATATTCGGAAGATAAAGCGAAAAACAACCCAAATGATAACCCCCCAAGCGATTCGCCAAATAGAATTGAACGCATATCCCATTTGGAAGCAAGGAGCAATATTCTTCCGATTCCCAATATTATAGAAGTTATAAAATAAAGATCCGCTTTTTGTCTGCGATAAATAACTATTGTAGACAGCACAGTGAAAAATGGCCATGTATGGTTAAAACGGTTGCTTCACTGGCACTCTGATGCGACATCATGGACAACCAAAAAAACAGGTTGTAGAAAAAATATCCTGCCAACCCGAGGCATATACTTTTAAAATTCACTACGACCTTAGCATCATTATAGGCGCTATTGGACTTGACTAAACCGAAATTGAATATAGAGGAGGCCAAAAAAGACAATGTCAAAATAGAAAACATGTTGGATTTAGACATCAATCCCAATATTGATCAGGCGAATGCCCAAAATGTTACTGAAGCAATTACATATCAACGTAAATTATATATTCTAATTCTCAACTCTTTCACCCATTATTTGAAATTTCATGCCAATTATATCAAGTCTAATCAGGAGACTATACTTTTCACAAACACTGATGCTTTTCAAGGCACTTAATTTGTGTTATTATATGCGATCCTTGTGACAATAGTATAGGCTTCATTGTTTGGTAGCTATTACAAGTAAGCCTCATATCTCATAAAATCAAGGTAATTGAGCTAACAAATTGAATTGAAAATTATCATGGTCTCCTTTTATTAATGATCCAACACCAAATATGAATCAATTTACTTCTCCAATATGGAAGAATATAGAAACTTCATCTCTGGTTTTTCAACCTAGCATTGTACAAAAAAGGCATAGATCAATTTCGAGATATGCCTTTGACTTTTCAAAAAAACTGCCTTTGTATTTTAGGTGTTTGCCTTCAATCTAATTATCTCGATGGTTGGATAACGCTAATTAGTGTCTTTCCATAATATCATACCTCTTAGTTGCACTCGTCGAAAAAATACTCCGCTTCAGCTGACCGATTTCCAAAGGGAACCCATTGAATGGCGGCTGTTCCACGACGGCTTCCCTTTTTCCTGTCGCAAGCCTCGGTCTCAAACATTATAAATCAGACTCCTACTTTATAAACAAACTCTAAAATATTGCACGCAACATAAATTTTGAGTTGCCTCTATTCCCACTTAGAATAATTACTAACCACAGTGTAGTCGACATTTAATATTCATATAGACTTTATGCGTGACAAGGGTGAAATACATAGGTTATACTCGTTAAAAGCCGTAATTAAGAAGTCAAAAAAGGATATGATCCTCAAAAAAGGTATTTCAAATTACCGTCAAATTTAATTTGCAAACTTGAAATTTTGATAGCGATCTAAGGATTCTCTACCTTTTAGCTCCTTTGCTTTTCTTCGCTAATATCTTAAAATTAAGGTGGAGTTTAATTGTTGGAAAATGAGGAAGTTTGTGAACCTTGAATCAAAATTGCGTGATATGAAATCGGGTATTTGTTTTTTCTTAAAACAGTTATAAGTCAATGAAACATATTAGGGTGATTCTAGCCTTTATAAGGCTTTTGGCCTTGGCTAACTCAAAAAAAATTAAACAAAAAAAGACCTTCAATGCTGAAGGCGTTCTTGCTCTATACTTATTTATCAATGAACTCAGCTAGCTTCCGTCTTTTCTTGAATTAGAATACTTCTGACTTTTTCAACTGCTTCTGAGAATTCCTGAACGGATGCAGGTTTTTTGATAAAGGCCACTGCATCAAGATCTATCACCCGATCCTTATAGTTTGGATTCGCCGATATCACCACTATTTTTGGAGGCCTCACCAAAGAGTCCATAATTTCTATTCCATTAAATTCAGGCATATCTATATCTAAAAAAAGAAGATCTGGTCTATCTATGACAATTCCAGCTGCTCCTTTGATTGGATCTTCATAGGTATTTACTAATTCTAAGTCTTCCACTTTTTTTGATAGATTTTCTATCATCAAAATTGACATTGGATCATCATCAATAGATATCGCCCTTAATTTCATCTAATTCATTTATTTACTCAAATATGACAAATCCATTGATTATTACAATGCATATTTCGTCGAACTGCATTTTTTTGTGCATTAAATTTAAAATGAACACGCTAAATTCAATATTCATCCCAATTCAAACGAGCTGTTAATAAAATTTATCAGACCACTATTAAGTTACGATTTTCGCAACACGTGTGAAATGCGAAATGGTTCATTAAAATGAAAACAAAAAAAGACATTAACATTTGTGAAATTTGCAATAATATTCGCTTAACCTTAGATATGTTTAGGTATTATTTCAAATAAGAAGTGATATTCCCTATTTTAGTGGTTAGAATTAACCAGTATCAAAATTATATTTCATGCAGGACAAAGGTTTATATAGAGAGGAATTTGAGCATGATTCATGTGGTGTAGGTAGTGTCGCCAATATCAACAATATTCCAAATCACAGCACCGTTTCGGATGCGCTTACAATGCTCGTTAATATGGAGCATCGTGGAGCAACTGGCAGTGATGAAAATACTGGTGATGGAGCTGGAATCCTCACCCAAATACCACACGATTTCTTCAAATCAGAATTAGCCAAATTTGCCATCGTCTTGCCCGACGCAGGAGCTTACGGTATTGGTCAAATTTTTTATCCTAAGAACTATCAGTTAAGAGAAAAATGTCGCAATATTATTAATAAATGCGTGAATGATCTCGGCTTGGCTTTAATCGGATACAGACTTGTACCGATAGACAGTCAAGTACCTGGACATGAAGCAAAAGCAGCAGAGCCATATATTGAACAAATCTTTGTTCAATCCACGGAAAACCTTGTTGATACCGCGCTTGAAAGGAAGCTTTTTGTACTTACAAATTACATTACCCATCAGGTTAGACAAAACGTACTTGGAGAAAATGGGGCTTTTTACATTTGTAGCTTCTCTAGTAGAACGATTATTTACAAAGGTCAATTAAAAACAGATCAGCTCGGCAAATACTATCATGATCTTCAAAATGAACAATTCGAATCCGTTTTTGCGATTGTCCATTCTAGGTTTAGTACCAACACTTTTCCTAATTGGAAACTTGCACAGCCGTTTAGGTACTTAGCCCACAATGGTGAAATAAATACCATTAGAGGTAATGTCACTAAGATGAAATCTAAAGAGGCAATTATGTCCTCTCCATATTTCACAGAAGAAGAGCTGAATTGGCTTACACCAGTAACGAATAAGAAAAATTCAGATTCAGCCAACCTAGATGCAATTATTGAATTGCTAGTTTTAGGAGGTCGATCGCTACCCCACGTAATGATGATGCTAGTCCCTGAGGCTTGGCAGGACAATTCATTTATGGATAAGCATAAGAAAGCATTTTATAAATATCATGCGGCAATTATGGAACCTTGGGATGGTCCAGCTGCCCTATTTTTCACTAATGGGAAACAACTCGGCGCAACATTAGATAGAAACGGACTCAGACCTGTTCGATATACGATAACAAAAGATAACAGGTTAATTATGTCATCTGAAACTGGAACGATTAAGATTGATCCAGCCAATGTCTTAGAAAAAGGAAGGCTACAACCTGGCAAAATGCTTTGGTTAGACTTGGAAAAAAAGATGTTGATTCGTGATGAAGATATTAAAAAGGAAATCATCGCCCAAAAGCCCTATTTTGATTGGATAAAGGAACACAGAGTGAAATTAAGGCTTTTACCTGAGCCTGAAATTAACGAGGAACCAATCAGTGATGTATTACATAAAAAGCAACTAAAAGCTTATGGATACAGTCAAGAGGACATCAAAATGATTGTTTTGCCTCTCGCGGAGCAAGCAAAAGAACCGATTGGCTCTATGGGTGCAGATGCACCTTTGGCTGTACTATCAAGACAAAGCCAACATATTGCCAATTATTTTAAGCAATACTTTGCGCAAGTGAGCAATCCGCCAATTGATCCAATTAGAGAGCGGTTGGTCATGTCTCTATTCACGAGAGTTGGCGAATCCAAAAACATACTTGACGAGACGCCTGAGCATGCGAAGCAAGTACACATTTCACAACCAGTACTTTCGAAAAAAGACTATTACAAACTCACACACCTTCAAAACATTGGCTTTGATTACGCTCACGTCAATGCATTGTTCAAGCCAGGTAAAACAACGTTATCTGACGAAGTAGACCGCATATGTGTAGAAGCTGAAAAGCACGTTCTATCAGGAAAGAAACTCATCTTTATTAGTAATCGATATACAGATAAAAAGAATGCCGCGATACCTTCACTTATTGCTACTGGAGCTATCCATCATCACTTAGTTCGTAAAAATTTAAGAACTAAGGTAGGAATCATTGTGGAAGCGGGTGATGTATGGGAAACACATCATTTTGCCACGATTATTGGATATGGGGCAAGTGCTATTTATCCATTCAAAGTATATGAAGTACTGAAAAAAGCACATGAAGAAGGTCGCCTAAACAAAGAAAAAGGCCTCAAAACATACATTAAAAATTATCAAGAAGGAGTTGGAAGTGGGTTATTGAAAATACTTTCAAAAATGGGTATTAGCACACTTCAATCTTACCAAAGCTCTCAAATCTTTGAAGCTGTTGGGTTAAGCTCCGAAGTGATTACGAAGTGTTTTAAGGGAACAGTAAGCCGAATCGAAGGAATGACTTTTGACGATTTACAAAAAGAGGCATTGACAAAGCACCATGCTGGATTTGAAAACGATTCCAAATTACTTGAAGTTGGTGGATATTATCAATGGAAAAGAAACGGCGAGGCACATTTGCTTAATCCTAAAACGATACACTTACTACAGAAATCAACCAAACTCAACGATTATGAGCTTTTTAAAGAATACTCAGAAAGCGTATTAACTTACCAAGAAGATGCGATTACGCTTAGAAGTCTCTTCGAGTTTAAGAAAAGACAATCTATTACGCTTGAGGAGGTAGAACCAGTTGAAAATATTCTCAAAAGATTTGCGACTGGCGCAATGTCTTTTGGATCAATAAGCCATGAAGCACATAGCACCTTAGCTATTGCCATGAACCGAATAGGCGGTAAAAGTAATAGTGGTGAAGGTGGTGAAGATGAAATCCGATTCAAGAAAAAAGAAAACGGAGATTGGGAGCGATCTTCTATAAAGCAGGTAGCTTCTGGAAGATTTGGTGTAACGAGCAACTACTTAAACGAGGCTACCGAACTGCAGATTAAAATTGCGCAAGGTGCAAAACCTGGGGAAGGAGGTCAACTTCCTGGACATAAGGTCGATGATTGGATTGCTAAAGTCCGCCATTCTACTCCTGGTGTTGGTTTGATATCTCCTCCACCCCATCATGATATTTATTCTATTGAAGATTTAAAACAACTAATCTACGATCTCAAAAACGCAAATAGAAAAGCTAGAATAAATGTAAAACTTGTCTCGGAAGCGGGAGTTGGCACCATCGCATCCGGAGTGGCTAAAGCGAAAGCAGACGTTGTTCTCGTCTCAGGGGCTGACGGTGGTACTGGTGCATCGCCATTGAGTAGCATTCGCCATGCAGGCTTACCTTGGGAGATGGGTTTAGCTGAAGCTCATCAGACGCTGCTAAAAAATAATTTAAGAAGTAGAATTGTATTACAAACTGACGGTAAATTAATGACTGGTCGCGATGTGGCAATTGCCACATTATTAGGAGCAGAAGAATACGGATTCAGCACCACTGCGTTGATCGTAGAAGGATGTATTATGATGAGAAAATGTCATCTCAATACTTGCCCGGTAGGAATTGCTACACAAAGACCTGAGTTAAGAAAATTATTTACTGGGAACCCAGATTACGTCGTTAACTTTTTCAACTTTATAGCCCAAGAACTCAGGGAAATAATGGCAAACTTAGGTTTTGCAACAATTAACGAAATGGTTGGGCAATCTCAAGTGCTCAAAGTCAAAAATAACCTCGATCATTGGAAGCTTAAGAATATTGATTTCTCTCCCATCCTAAATCAGGATGTTGTTCCAGATACATTTGGTCTTTACCATCAATTTGATCAAGTGCACGGTCTTGAAAAGGTATTAGACCGAAAGTTGATCAAAGATTATATCACTGATGGCACAAATGATCAAACCTATGATATCCTTAATACTGATCGATCGGTTGGAGCCATGCTTTCCAATGAAGTGTCCAAACTTTATGGAAGTGTAGGATTAGGGTTAAACTATTCTAATATCACCTTCTACGGTTCTGCTGGTCAAAGTTTTGGAGCCTTCTTAGCGCCAGGACTTAAGTTTACTCTTATAGGAGAAGCCAATGATTATTGTGGTAAAGGTTTATCAGGAGGGCAAATAATCGTTAAAGTACCAAACGAATCAACCTTCAAAACAGAAGACAATATTATAATTGGTAATGTTGCTTTCTATGGCGCCACCTCCGGTAAAGCGTACATTAATGGTAATGCTGGCGAGAGATTTTGTGTAAGAAACTCTGGTATCGAAACGGTAGTTGAGGGAATTGGAGATCATGGATGTGAGTATATGACCGGAGGTAAAGTCATCATCATTGGAAAAGTAGGTAAAAACTTTGCCGCTGGTATGAGTGGTGGAATGGCTTATGTCCTCAATGAATTTAGCGACTTTGAAGACAAAGTAAATATGGAAATGGTAGGATTAGAATCGCCTTCCGACGATGAGCTAGATTATATCAAAAGTGAGATTGAAGCTCATTTTAAATTAACTGGAAGTCAAATTGCCAATAGGATTTCAAGTGAATGGAGTACGAAGAAATCGTTTTTCGTTAAAGTAATGCCTCACGATTTGAAGCGTGTATTAGAAGAAAATAAGAAACAAGAAAAAGTAGCGTAATGGGACAAATAGATGGATTTTTAAAATTCGATAGAGAACTACCTTCATCACGAGATCCTAAGGAAAGGTTAACTGATTATAAAGAAATCTATGAGCCTTTTGCTGAAGAGAAAACCAATAAGCAAGCGGCTAGATGTATGGATTGTGGCATTCCCTTCTGTCATAATGGTTGCCCTTTAGGAAATCATATTCCGGACTTCAACGATGCAGTTTATAATGATGATTGGAAGTCTGCCATTGAGATTTTATCTTCCACGAACAACTTCCCCGAATTTACCGGGCGAATTTGCCCTGCACCGTGTGAGTCATCTTGTGTTTTAGGAATCAATAAACCTCCTGTAGCTATTGAGCATATTGAAAAATCCATAGCTGAATATGCTTTTGAGAATGGATTGATAAAGGCGAATCCTCCTAAAGTGAGGACCGGTAAAAGTGTGGCTATCATTGGTTCAGGACCCGCAGGACTAGCCGCAGCGAGCCAATTAAACACTGCTGGTCATAATGTCACGGTCTTTGAAAGAGCTGAGAAAATTGGCGGATTATTACGCTATGGTATTCCAGATTTTAAATTGGAAAAATGGACTATCGACCGCAGAATAAAACTTATGGAAGATGAAGGGATAAACTTCAAAACAAATGCCAATGTAGGTGTGAATATCTCTGTAGACTCATTAAACGCAAATTTTGATGCATTACTGCTTTGTGGAGGATCTACAGTACCACGTGATTTACCGTTACCAGGACGCGACTTGAATGGTATTTATTATGCTATGGACTTTTTGACACAGCAAAATAAAAGGATAGGAAGCGTCCCATTCCTAGAGCAGGATCTTTGGGCTACAGATAAAAATATTATTGTCATTGGTGGAGGCGATACAGGTTCTGACTGTGTCGGCACTTCTAATCGCCATGGAGCAAAATCAGTCACTCAGATTGAGCTTTTAACAAAACCTCCTACCGGACGAATGGATCAGAACCCATGGCCTGAATGGCCAATGACACTAAGAACGTCTAGTTCTCACGACGAAGGCTGTGAAAGAGATTGGTCAGTACTAACCAAAGAATTCATTGGTGATGAAAATGGGAAAGTAACCGGTCTCAAAATCGTGGAAATCACTTGGACAGAAAAAGGATTTGAAGAAGCAGCGGGAACAGAAAAAATATTGCCTTGTGACATGGTCCTACTAGCTGCTGGCTTTTTGCATCCTCAAAAAGAAGGTTTATTGGATCAATTAGATCTAGAATTCGATAATCGAGGAAACGTGAAAGCGACTAATTATAAGACCTCCAATCCTAATGTGTTCGCTGCAGGAGATATGAGAAGAGGTCAATCATTGGTCGTTTGGGCCATCTCTGAAGGAAGAGAAGCCGCTCGTGCGCTCGACTTTAGCTTGACTGGGCAAAGTGAGTTGCCATCCAAGCATATCTCTTCCTACGCATTATCTTAATTCTCTAAGCTCATAATCTTTACCCTTACCATATCTGATAAAATCAGATATGGTATATATTTCCAACGAATTGAGATCCTTTACTTTGAAATCATGATTTCCTATCATATCAACTATCTCAAATTCAAATCTTTCCCCCAAATTGACTAACCAATATCTCTTGCCCACTCGCAACGCGCTAAAACTCAATCCACTCATAAGTGATTCTTATATTTTAAATGCGAATATAATTAGCAAAATATTGAACCTTAAATTTCGAGGGCATTTAAAAAAGCATTAAAATTGAAGGAATTTTAAAATAACCAGATCTAACAATGAAAACCACTTATAGATTATTTGCTAATCTTACTTTGATTCTTTTCTTAGCCGTTGGAATCATCAGTTGTGACTCAAAGTCAAAGAAACAACTGAAATCAGAAACTGACGCAGTTGCTTTTGAAGAGGCAGAGAAGAAAATTTCAGCGGATATTAATAAGGTGATTAAAGACCTTCCCAACCCTACTGAAGTTCCTTATTTACTACAAGCCACCGGTGCTGATTTTGATAGAGAATTAATTAACAGCTTAGATAGGATTTCCCAGTATCAAAGCAATGAAGACAAGACTGCCTTAAACCTGGGTATTTATGCTACAGATATGGGTTATTTAGTCTCTTATGAGCAAGTACAACCCTCATTGGATTATATGGAAAATTGCCAAAAATTGGCAGAATCTTTAGGTATTGCATCTGTTTTTGATGTTAGAACAATGAATGATTTCCAAAACAACCTCAATGATCCAACTAAATTAAATGCAATAATTAGTGACGCTATTTTCGAAGCAGAAAAAAGGCTTGAAAGTAGTGATAGACTACCCGTTGCAGCTTTAGTCATTAGCGGAAGCTTCGTTGAGGGATTATATCTAGCAGTGAAGGTTATTGAAACCTATCCTACAGATATACTGGATGAAGACATCAGGAACCTAATTCTTGAGCCTTTAGTGAAAGTAGTTTTAGACCAAAAAGAACCACTATTAGATGTCATAGCTCTTCTAAAAGATATTCCTCAAGATGATATCATTTCAACAATGATCGCAGAACTTAACATTCTTAGAATATTATATGAAGGTGATTTAGCCGAAGTAGAAAAGAAAATCAGCGAGAATACTGGGGATTTTATCCTTACTCAAGATATGCTACTGGATATTACCACTGAAGTAAAAAGGATCAGAACAGATATTGTAACGCTCTAAGGTATTTATACAAATCTGACTAAAAAGCATTGAATATATATTCAATGCTTTTTGTATTTTTAAGCTAACCTAACCGCCGATAAAAATGAGTGAACAAATCCTTAAAGCAATTCTTCAACTATTAGCTATAGTAGCTAAGGAAGATGACCTCACTACAGATGAAATAGCCATCGTTGAAAATTTCTTAGCCGAACAATTAACCGCGGAAGAAGCAAAGGAATATTTTAACATGTTCATTAAATGGACACAGGAAGCTCACGACGTTTCAGAAGAATCAAAAAGAATACTCGGTATTTGTAACCAGATAAATAAAGAGCAAACTGCGCAACAAAAAATAGTCGTAGTTCTTAACCTAATTGTACTCATCGCTGCTGATGGAATTGTCTCGAAAAGAGAAAAAAGCATTCTATACCAAATAAGTGACAACATCAATGTCCCTAGAAATGTCACTGACCTTGTAAAAGCATTTGTAATCTATCAGGAACGTAACAAAATCATTTCTGAAAACATACTGGTTATAGATAATGGATCAAACCTGATTCCAGATAAATGTAAACACTTACAATTTCCTGCCTTCGAGGGATTTGTTTTTATCCTTAGAATACCGAATCAAGAAGTCTACTTTGCAAAGTATATAGGTGAAAATGATCTTATTCTCAACGGCTCAGCCATGAGAAGTCAGCGTATATACAACTTCTCAAGCGGTAGTGTTATTAAGACAGTAAACTCTGCCCCCATATATCATAGCGAAGTAATTAATATTTTCAGGCAGATTTCTAGTGAACATCATTTAACCTTCACAGCAAACGATCTCAGCTTTAAATTCAAGAATGGAAAAATTGGATTACAAAATATCAATATTCAAGAAGAATCGGGAAGCCTAATTGCCCTTATGGGCGGTAGCGGTGCAGGAAAATCAACGCTTCTCAATGTATTAAATGGTAATGAGATTCCTTCTGACGGTAGTGTCAGAATTAATGGCGTAGACATTCATGTCAGCAAGAGTAAGATCGAAGGTGTAATTGGATATGTACCACAGGACGATTTACTTATAGAAGAGCTAACAGTATTTGACAACCTCTATTATGCGGCTAAGCTTAGCTTTAAAGATGCTTCTAACGATGAAGTAACCAAATTGGTTGACAATACCCTTGAATCACTAGGGTTATATGAAACTCGCCGGTTAAGAGTAGGGTCTGTTTTAGACAAAACGATCTCAGGTGGACAAAGAAAGAGATTAAACATTGGACTGGAGCTTTTAAGAGAGCCCTCCGTTTTGTTTGTCGATGAACCAACTAGCGGGCTATCATCTAGGGATAGTGAAAATATCATGGATCTTTTAAAAGGCTTATCACTGAAGGGAAAAATGGTCTTTGTAGTTATCCATCAGCCTTCTGAAGATATATTCAAAATGTTCGATAAGCTTATCATTCTGGATGTGGGAGGTTATCAGGTTTATTATGGTAATCCTGTCGGCGCTGTTTCCTATTTCAAGGACATTGCTCAAATTGTAGACCAATCAAAAAGTGTAAATCCCGAACAGGTTTTCAATATCATCGAATCGAAAGTTGTCAATGAATATGGCAATTTCACGAATAAAAGGAAAGTATCACCGGAACAATGGCATGACTACTTTCTGGACAGAATCGTAATTCCAAAAATCAAAGAAACGGATGTAGTTCCGCATAAAACACTACACATACCAAAGAGATTTAAACAATTAGCAATATTCACTATAAGGGATATTAAATCTAAAATAAGTAACCGTCAATATTTGGCCATTAACTTATTGGAAGCTCCGTTATTAGCCTTGCTCCTCTCTTACATTATTAAATATTCCCCCGATGATTCAGGTTTATATCAATTCAAGGAAAATGTAAACATTCCTGTTTTCTTTTTCATGAGCATCATTGTAGCTTTATTCATGGGACTTACCGTAAGTGCCGAAGAAATCATCAAAGACCGTAAAATCTTAAAAAGAGAATCTTTTTTGAATCTAAGTAGGTTGAGTTACCTCAACTCAAAGTTGATCATACTATTTAGCCTATCCGCTATTCAAACACTTTCTTATGTTATAATTAGTCATGCGATTCTTGAAGTTCAAGGAATGCATTTAGCTGCTTGGATGATACTATTCTCTGTATCCTGTTTCGCGAACGTGCTCGGACTTAATGTCTCGGCTGCCTTTAAGTCTGCCGTTACAGTATATATTCTTATTCCCCTTTTAATCATACCACAACTTATTCTTAGTGGCGTTGTAGTCAATTTTGATAAGCTAAACCCATCTATTACAACTGAAGATAAGGTACCAATAATAGGTGAAATAATGGCCTCAAGATGGGCTTTTGAAGCATTTTCAGTTACTCAATTTAAAGACAATGCATACAATTCTATATTCTACCCTTATGATCAAATCATGGCAGAATCAGAATTTAAGACTGCCTATCTTCTGCCTCGCCTAGTGTCAGATCTCGAATATATTCACCATAATATGGGTGAGTTAGATAAGAACAAAAAAACAGAGATCATTGACAAGCTATCTACCATTAAAAATGAATTCGGAAAGCAGCTGGAGAAGATCGGTTTTGATAAATTCCCTGAGTATGATCAACTCGAAGAAGGAAAATTCGACGCTAATACCTATGAACAGTCTATTGACTTTTTGAGAAAACTCAAAAGCTTTTATAATACAAAATTTAAAAACGCTAACGAAGAGAAACAAGTAAGGCTCAAAGCTTATAACTCCTCGCCTGATATGAGGGAAGAATTTTTACAACTAAGAAACCAAAATGAAAATGAAACCAACTCACAGCTCGTCAAAAATGTAATCACGCAACATAGAATTATCGAACATGAGAACGAGTTAATTCAGAAAATATACCCGATCTATTTAGTTCCAGAATTTCCGGATCATCTGATGGACTTTAGAGTCCAATTCTATCAACCATCGAAGCATTTCGCTGGTATCTTGTTTAATACACTACAATTCAATATTTCCATTATATGGTTGATGACCTTATTACTTTTCATAACCCTATACCTAGATCTATTGAAGAAACTTTTAAATATTTTTAATAAGAGCTAATGTTTTTTGTCTTCTCAAAACTACTTTCCTTCTTTTTAAACCCATTATTCTGGATTGTACTGGGCTTCATCTTTTCTTGGAGAAGGCAAGGAAGTAATGCAGGCTCCATATTGTTTAAAATATCTTTTATAGCATTAATATTCTTTAGCAATCCTTTTTTATCCAACCTAGCTCTTAAGTATTGGGAAGCAACACCTGTCAAAAAAGATGAGCTACCATTAAGTGATATAGGCATTGTTCTTACAGGAATAATATCATTTGATAAAAAACCAGACGATCAAATTCATTTTGACGAAAATGTAGATCGCATTACAGAAAGTCTCTCCTTATATAAATCGAGTATTATAAGTAAACTTTTAATTTCTGGTGGAAGTGGGAGTTTGCTAAATCAGGAGATCAAAGAAGCGGAAATCTTGTCAGCATTTGCAAGCAATATTGTGAAATCAAAAGATTTATTGATTGAAGTCGAGTCAAGGAATACCTATGAGAATGCATTGAATTCAGTAAAAGTATTGAAATCTGAGAATCTTGATGACAGACAAATCATTCTGATAACTTCTGCCTTCCATATGAAAAGAGCATTGGCATGTTTTGAAAAGCAAAAGCTCGATGTTGTAGCGTACCCAGTTGATTACCGACATTTTGAAGTTACACCTGATATATATTGGCTGATACCCTCCGGCGGGAGTATAGATAATTGGAAGATGATAATTAAAGAACAAATCGGTATCTGGTTTTATCAACTTGCCGGGTACATATAAAAAAAGCTCCTATAAATAGGAGCTTCATTTCAAGTAAGATTATTCTTAATTTATTTTTTAACTTTTTTAACGATCTCTTCGAACGCTACTGGATGATTCATTGCTAAATCAGCAAGCGCTTTTCTATTGATATCGATATTGGCAGTTTTTAAACCTCCCATAAACTGAGAATAAGACATATCGTATATTCTTACAGCAGCGTTGATTCTTTGAATCCACAAAGCTCTAAATTCTCTTTTCTTTGCCTTTCTATCTCGATACGCATATTGCATACCTTTCTCAACCGCATTCTTCGCTACGGTCCATACATTCTTTCTTCTACCAAAGTAACCTTTGGCCTGCTTCATCGTCTTTTTACGACGAGCTCTGGCAGCTACATGATTTACTGATCTTGACATTTTTGATTTGTTTTTGACAATGGGTGGTTATTGCTAACGCTTTAATACCTCATTATCGGGTTTAATAATTTAATTAACCATTAAATATTAAGCATTCGCTTAACATTCGGCACATCACTCTTATGAACGAGAGTAATATGAGTCAAATTACGCTTTTGAGTAGTCTCTTTCTTAGTAAGAATGTGACTCTTGAAAGCATGCTTTCTTTTGATTTTACCAGAACCAGTAAGCTTAAATCGCTTCTTAGCACTAGAGTGAGTTTTAATTTTCGGCATGATATATCTATTTTTTCTTACTTGCTATTTTAGGTGTAAGGATGATTGACATTCGTTTCCCTTCTAACTTAGGGAGCAATTCAACCTTACCAAAATCTTCTAAGGCCTGTGCGAACTTCAATAATAGAATTTCACCCCTTTCCTTAAAAACAATTGTTCGACCAACAAAATGGACATAGGCCTTAACCTTTGCTCCTTCTTCAAGAAATTTTTTCGCATGATTCAATTTGAATTGAAAATCATGGTCATCCGTATTTGGTCCAAATCGGATTTCTTTGATTACCGTCTTTTGGGCTTTTGCCTTAATCTCTTTTTGCTTTTTCTTCTGCTCGTATTTGAATTTTGAATAATCAATAATCTTACAAACAGGTGGTTCAGCTTTTGGAGAGATTTCAACCAAATCCAAATTTTGTTCTTTCGCGAGGACAATTGCTTTGTCGGTCTGATACACTCCAACCTCAACATTTTCTCCTACTAAGCGAATTTCCCTTGCGCTAATCTTTTCGTTAACCTTATAAGGCTCTTCTACTCTGCCTCTAAACGGTCTTTTGTATGGTCTACTAATCGTTTACCTCCTTTATTTTGTTCTCAATTATAAAATAAAACGCAAATATCGTGATTATTTATCTATCTAATTAATCAGATCGCGAATTTTCTGTTTAAATAAATCAATAAATTCAATTGTTGGCATAGATCCAAGATCTCCCTTGCCGTGTTCACGAACTGAAACAGCTTTGCTTTCAGCTTCTTTTTCACCAACAATCAACATGTATGGCACTTTCTTGATCTCAGCGTCTCGTATTTTCTTCCCAATTTTCTCATCTCTCTCATCCAAATACCCGCTAATCTCTTGTTCCTGAAGCTCAAGATAAAGCGTTTTAGCATAGTCATGATATTTTTCTGAAATTGGTAAGATAGCCACTTGTTCTGGAGCTAGCCATAATGGAAAATCTCCGGCAGTACTTTCTATCAATATTGCAATAAATCTTTCCATTGAGCCAAATGGTGCTCTATGTATCATCACTGGCCTATGCTTAGCATTGTCACTTCCGATATACTCTAACTCAAATCTTTCCGGCAAGGTATAATCTACCTGAATAGTCCCCAATTGCCAGTTTCTTCCTAATGCATCCTTAACCATGAAATCAAGTTTAGGACCATAGAATGCCGCCTCGCCAAGTTCAACAACAGTATTCAAACCTTTTTCGCTTGCGACCTCTTTGATGGCCGCTTCAGCGTTTTGCCAATCATCATCGTTCCCAATGTACTTCTCAGGAGTCTTTGGGTCTCTCAAAGAAATCTGTGCAGTAAACTCCTCAAAACCGAGCGCCTTGAATACATAAAGCACTAAATCGATAACTTTCGAAAACTCCCCTTTTACTTGATCTACAGTACAAAAGATGTGAGCATCATCTTGAGTGAATCCTCGGACTCGCGTAAGGCCATGAAGCTCGCCACTCTGTTCATACCTATACACTGTACCAAACTCTGCAAATCTTAATGGTAAATCTTTGTATGATCGTGGCTTGGATTTATAAATCTCACAATGGTGAGGGCAATTCATTGGCTTTAAAAGAAACTCTTCATCCTCTGATGGCGTTTTAATGGGCTGAAATGAATCTGCTCCATATTTCGCATAATGACCTGATGTTACGTAAAGCTCCTTACTTCCTATGTGAGGTGTAACCACTTGTTGGTATCCAGCTTTAGCCTGAGCCTTCTTAAGAAAATTCTCTAATCTCTCTCTAAGAACTGCGCCTTTTGGCAACCATAATGGCAATCCCTTACCCACTTTTTCTGAAAAAGTAAATAATTCCAGCTCCTTACCTACCTTTCTATGATCTCTTTTTTTAGCTTCTTCTAGTAACTCTAAATAATCCTTAAGCTCTTTTTGCTTAGGAAAAGTGATCGCATAAAGCCGTGTAAGCTGCTTCCTTTTTTCGTCTCCTCTCCAATAGGCACCAGCAACGCTAAGAATCTTAGCTGCTTTAATAAAACCTGTATGAGGAATGTGTGGCCCTTTACATAAATCTGTAAAGTCACCTTGTTTATAAAACGTGATCGAACCATCTTCCAGATCACTAATTAACTCCAATTTATATTCATCACCTTTCTCTGTGAAATATTCAACAGCATCGGCTTTAGAAACTTCACTTCGTTCGAAAGTGTTTTTTTGACGAGACAATTCAAGAATTTTATCCTCAAGTGGTTTAAGGTTTTCACTATTAAACTCTTGATTGCCAAAATCAACGTCATAATAAAAACCATTATCGATTGGGGGTCCTATTCCCAGCTTTACACCTGGGTACAATGCCTCAAGCGCTTCTGCCATAACATGCGCTGAAGAATGCCACATAGTTGACTTACCTTCTTTATCGCTCCATGTAAGAAGGCTAAGATTTACATCTTCTTCAAGCGGCCTATTAGCGTCAACAACGTGACCATCCACTTTAGCCGATAATACATTTCTTGCAAGGCCTTCGCTTATGCTCATTGCAACATCCATAGCTGTACTGCCTTTGGTATACTGCCTTTTACTGCCGTCAGGTAAAGTGACCGTAATTTCACTCATTTTCAAGTTGTTTCTTGGGTTTTAATTCGAGTATAGGAACATCTGCTTCTAATTCTTCCAATGAGCGCAAATATGCAATTTTATTAGCAACTATTTGGGCCCTCTTTCTGGATATTGTATCCGTTAAATCCGCTTGAGCAAGCAAATTGAAAAAATAGTAAGAAGTTGTCAACCACCTTCTTTTCTCATAAAGGTCAGCTTTTCGAAAAATAGAATTTTTTGTAGAATCAAGACCTGCATTCAAGCAATAAGTGCGAATTGTGATTGAGATTCTAATATAGAGGCAAATACCTCATTTGGGCTTAGATATCCAAATCTTTTTCTTGGCCTGTTATTCAAAATATCAGTTACGTTTTTTAC